>Ga0265798_10001840_pt1 | contig 32158 bp, 27 predicted proteins | sample P3T30metagenome_FD_192430 | JGI IMG/M metagenome (GOLD analysis project Ga0265798, IMG submission 192430) | Plant litter microbial communities from East Loma Ridge, Irvine, California - P3 T30 | ecosystem: Environmental > Terrestrial > Plant litter > Unclassified | place: USA: California... | reverse complement strand
TTGAGGGTCCTATTAACGTTTCGAGAACTGGAATCTCTTACGTGCTTTCTTCTGACCGAATTTCTTACGCTCAACCATACGTGGGTCGCGTGTAAGCAATCCTTCTGGCTTCAGGATAAGACGGTTCTCAGCTTCCACTTCGCACATTGCGCGAGCGATAGCCATACGAACTGCTTCTGCCTGGCCTGTTGAACCACCTCCGTAAACGTTCACTTTCACGTCGAAGTTTTCAGCGTTTTGAGTCATCGTCAAAGGCTGCATAACTTTGTACTGAAGAGTTGCAGTTGGGAAGTAAGTCGCGAATTCTTTTTTGTTGACCGTGATCTTTCCTGAACCTTCTGTCAGGTAAACACGTGCAACAGCAGTTTTTCTTCTGCCGATTTTGTGAATTGTAGCCATTACTTAATGTCGTTTAGATTAACGGTTTTAGGCTGTTGAGCTCCGTGTTTGTGCTCAGAACCTACATTAACACTCAGGTTGCGGAAAAGTTCAGCACCCAATTTGTTTTTAGGCAACATTCCTTTTACGGCTTTCTCAACCAAAGCAGCAGGGTTTTTCTGCTGAAGAACTTTGGCAGTAAGGGATCTTTGACCACCTGGGTAACCTGTGTGACGAATGTAAGTCTTGTCGTCAAGTTTGTTACCGGTAAGGTTGATCTTTTCTGCATTGATAACGATCACGTTATCGCCACAGTCAACGTGCGGTGTGTAGCTTGGTTTGTACTTGCCGCGCAAGATCATAGCGACCTTACTTGCAAGACGTCCCAAGTTGTGACCTTCAGCATCTACAACAATCCACTCTTTAGTAACAGTGGCCTTGTTGGCTGATACCGTCTTGTAGCTTAATGTGTTCACAATAAATTATTTTAATTAAACATTCCGTCCCCAATAAAAGGGGCTGCAAAAGTACAATTAATTATTATAAATGCAAACCGCTATAAAAGATAATTTTAGGAGAAATAATGGTAGCCATGCAGTTGGAAATTCAGGATAAGGAGTTTAGTTGACAACGCTGATTTACAGTTGCATTTAAGACGGAATTTTTGATTCTGGATTTCCATAAAAAAACCGTTGCCGGAATACGACAACGGTCCTTCAAAACTAACACAAAAAAGCATTATGGAATAAACATATCTGCAATAGCAAGCACCTGCTCGCGCGTCAGCGGTTCGTCGAAAGCCTGGGTTCCCGCCATTGACGGAATGGCCGGCCCTGCAGAACCGTTATTTACATTGGACGAATTGAAGCCGGCCTGATTCGCATTTTCCTCACCGTTATACGTAGGCTGCGTTTGCTCGGGCATTCCCAATCCGCGCTGATTGCCGGTGATCCAGCCTTTTTCGCCTCTCAGTCGACGGACTTCGCACGCCTGGCGCGATTCCGCGGAATGTATCTGCAAAGCGGTCTTGAGCAGGTCGCGGTTCGACATCAGGTTATGTGCCTGGCCTTTGTAAGCACGCACGCCTGTGTCCTCGAACGCTTGTGACATGGCCAGGAACTGATCGTAATTATTGAACGGGTCAAACATACCGCCGGCTGTATAATCGAATTCCGGGCGGTCGAAATAGTTCGGGCTGTCGGTTCCGCCCAAAGCTGAAATTATCGTCTGGACGTGGGTGTTCTCGTTCTGGACGATCTTAGTGAAAGACGTGCGGTCGCGCCCTTCCGGGATAAGGCCGGGAGTGTCGAGTCCTCTCTGATAGAATTCAGAATCGAGATATTCTAGTGTCAGCGCAAGCTGGAGCGCCGTTGTCGGATTCCCGTCGTTTAAAACAGCCGTTGTGGCCGCCTTCGATTTATTCGGGACGAGCAACAATCCTAGCAGTCCGCCGGGTATCATCGCTGCCGCGGATTTTTTTCCTAATTGGCCAAGGTTTGCAAGGCTCTCCCTGCGATCGGATTTCGATGTGTACAGGGCGTCATCCGTAAAGGATTCCAGAAATTTTATGATGTTCATGATATGCCGTTTTTAAGATAGATAATTTGCGGTGTACGGAGTCGTGATCAGGTTCATCGCGTTGATCTGGGCGATGACCTGGGACGGAAGCAGCGCCGGATCGAGTGCGGTAGGGGCGAAATTTCCGTCGTCCGGATTGATGAGGCTGCGGATTGCCGATGCGTGACGGCCTTCCACCGATACGATTTTTCCGGCAAGGTTTAGGTTATCTTCTTCCTCGAGCATAAATCCGGATCCGTTGTAAGCCGCAACTCCGGTATCTTCAAGCGTCCGGGCCATATTAAGGACAGCATTGCGGTCGCCGAAATTCACGTTTCCAAAATTGAACGCCAGCGTGGGAAGCAGCTGTGTTTCCGAATTTGGCAACATATCGGTAAGCAAATTCCTGAAAAATTCCCGGTGCACGACTTCATGCGCATACAAATCAGATAGGATGCTTTGTTCGTCGGCATTAAAGGCCGTGGCAAAACCGGAATTGTTGACGACGCGTGTGTAAAATTCGGCTTCGAGCTGTTCCAGGGCATACGCATAAGTCAGGATGCCAAGGTCGCCTCCGCCAAAGTCAAAAGTATCGCCCCGCATTCCGGGAAGCTGGTTGTCCTGATTTCCTGTGCCGTCGTCGTCATTGCTGCAACCCGCCAGGGCAAGGCCCGTCACAGCCAGGCCAAGTCCGCCGATACGGATGAAGTTGCGCCTGCCGTTTTGAGGGAAGGCTTCTTTTGTTGTTGTTTCCATAAGTATAGTTTTAAATTCCTATTAGTGTGCTGTCTATCAAAATTATCGCTGATGCGGACGGCATGCTTTACACGATTCGGAGACTTACGGGTACGATTCAGGATACAAAAAAGCCGCTTCGCGAATGGCAAAGCGGCTTCTTCTTCAAAAAAACCTTCAACAATAAAAAATTAATCCTGGATAAACAGATTGGCGATGTTGACCGCTGTTTGCGTATTGATTACTTCGTCATAAGCTTCAGATTGTGCAGCGGCGTCGAACTGACCTGCTCCAAGCGCAGTGCTTTGTTCACCCGCATAAACAGCTTGTACTTCCGGTGGAAGACCGCCGCTGTCCTGGCCCGTGATCCATCCTTTTTGTCCGCGCATGCGTCGGATCTGGGAGGCGTGGCGTGCTTCGACAGAGTGAATCTGCAAAGCAGGCGTCAGATATGGAGTTCCCATAAGGAAACCAGCCTGTCCTTTGTAAGCGCGTACACCCGTATCTTCAAAAGCCTGGGCTACAGCAAGGAATTGGTCGTAATTTGTGAATGGAGAAAGTCCGATACCGCCTGAAAAGTCGAATTGTGGAACCGCCGGAATCGCAATACCTGCCGTTTCCATTGCCGTACGCAAAAAGGTGACGTGATCGGCTTCGTGGTCGCGGATCAACGTAATCGCAGCCTGGTCTTCCGCCGGAATGAAATTCGCAGTATCGACAGCCGTCGCATAAAACGTACTTTCAAGATATTCAAGTGTCAGAGCGAGTTGCAAAGCGCCTGCTGCCGTTGCCGGAGTCGGTCCAATGTCTGCAGCATACGATTTGTTGGACAATGCCGATAATCCGAAAGGGATCGAAGCCAAAGCCAAACCTTTGCCTATTGTGCCGAATTGAGAGAAACTATCTCTTCTCGAGGCTCCCGTAGCGTATAATTTGTCATCCGTAAAGGATTCTAGAAATTTTATCAGATTCATGATGTCAGATTTAAATTATGGTAAAAACGTTGCGGTGAACGGCGTCGTAATGAATTGCTGGGCGATCGGTGCGATTTGCGAAGGTTTTTTCGCAGGATCGAGACCGTTTGCATCGGCGGTGCTGGCAAAATCTATGGAACCTGGGTTCTTTAGATCGCGGACTGCAGCAGCGTGGCGCGCTTCAACCGAGACGATTTGTCCGGCGATGACAAGGTAAGCCGGATCGGTGATGAATTCGCCGGCTCCGTTGTAGGCCGCGACTCCTGTATCTTCAAGCGCGATGGCCGTATCGATTACAGAAGCCTGATTGCCGAAATTGACGTTGCCGTAAGTAAAGGCAAGACCCGGCAACAATTGGGAATTCGGGTTCGGAAGCGCATCGGTCAATGCCGCTTTGAAAAATTCCCTGTGGATGACTTCGTGTTTGTGCAAGTCAGAAAGGATGTCTTTCGCCTCTTCGCTGAAAGATGCAAATCCCGGATTCGTTACGACTTTAGTGTAAAAGTCGGCTTCGAGTTGTTCGAGCGCGTAGGCATACGTAAGGACGCCAAAGTCGCCTCCGCCCAGGTCAAAAACTCCGTTCCGGATTCCCGGAAGCTGATTGTTCGAAGGACCGTTGCCTCCGTCGTCATCGTTATTACAACCTGCGATGAGCAAGCCTGTCCCGGCCAGAGTAAGGCCGCTAAGTCTAAGAAAATTTCTCCTGCTGGTCGTTGCCGGATTCATCTCCTTTGTTTCTACATTGTTTTCCATAATTAACATTTTTTCAATTAGTAATGGTTGTCGGAGCGAATAACTATATTTGCACCTGCATCTAACCTACGTTAATAATTCTGTTATGGTTTTATGGATTTTAACGTATTTTTCTAGTTTACAGATGTTTTTCAAAACTTTTTATCTTGTAGTATAGGATTCAGATGAAAAATTATATAATTTCCACTTTCCGATAAACAATTCCTGTGTATGAAATCAAAAGCCACGCTGAAACAAATTGCAAAAGACCTACATGTTTCGGTTTCAACCGTTTCCAAAGCGCTCAACGACAGCCCGGAAATCAGTGAGCAGACAAAGGCGAAAGTTCAGGAATATGCGAAACTGAAGAATTATAAGCCGAACATTATCGGCCTGAACCTAAAGAACCGCAAAACCAAAACCATCGGCGTCATTATTCCCAATATCCTGAACCCGTTTTTCGCCAAGGTCTTTACCGGAATCGAAAAGGTCGCCGACGAAAAAGGGTATAACATCATCACGTGCATTTCCAACGAATCGCTCGAAAAAGAGGTCCATGCTTTGGAAGTGCTCAGCAACGGTACGATAGACGGCTTTGTTTTGTCGATTTCGGAAGAAGCCCAGAAATTAGGCGAATTCAACCATTTCAAGCAAATCATCAATGAAGGCACGCCGGTTGTCATGTTCGACCGGATTTCAGATGAAGTGGAGTGCGACAAAGTAATCGTCGACGATTACGAATCGGCGGTGAACGCCGTACAGCATCTGGTTGCGACGGGCTGCAAGCGCATTGCCCTGCTTTCCTCGATCGATAACCTGAGCGTCGGGAAACTCCGGGCGAAAGGCTTTTATGAAGGCGTAGAAAAAAGAGGCGTGAAGGTCGATGAAAGCCTTGTGATCCTTACCGATTCTACAGATGACTTCGATGCCAAACTTGCTAAACTCCTCGCCGACCAAAAGATCGACGGTGTTTTTGCACTTGACGAACATGCCTCGGTATCTGCGATGAAAGCGGCGATCAAGAGCGGTTATAAGATCCCGGAAGAAGTTTCGGTAATAGGATTCGCGGACGGAGTCTGGTCCAAGCGGCTCACGCCAAGCATGTCGACGGTAAGCCAGCATGGGCCGGAAATTGGAGAGGCGGCCGCCAAGTTGCTTATCGCCCGCCTGGAAAGCGCCGAAAACGACGAGCAGAAATTTAAAACCGAAGTCATTAAAACCGAGCTTCGCCAACGGGAATCCACTAAAAAAATCTGATTGTTCATAATGAAAAAGCGGCCCGTAAGAGCCGCTTTTTTTATTCCTTCGTAAAATCAATGTTCATTCCCGATTGCTTCAGGTTCATTTTCCCGGGAGCGAATTCCAGCAAAATACCCGCAGGTTTGAATTCGAATTTTGAATCGCTCAACGCTTCAACCGCAAATCCCGATTGACCGGTCGCCTGGGTAATCAATTTTCCGTTTTCGGTCGAAACCATAATTTTCATCGGAAAATCAGGAGAAGAATAAGTCCCCACATAACTTTTAAGGATTTCCTCCTTCACCTTAAATTCCATCAGGTTTGGAAATTTATAATCCTTACCATAATATAGCGATAGTACGCCAAACCAAATATTGTTTCTGTCATAATTGTCTCCGCTGACACTGATCGCGACTCCGAGTTTCGAGATTGGATCGTACCCCACGACAGACCGAAAGTTTTCAATGCCGCCGGTGTGTCCGTAAAATTGTTTTCCATCAAATGGCATAGCAATCAATCCGAGGCCATACGTATCCTGAAGCGTTTTCATTTTTTCCAGAGACGGCGCACTGATCAGTTTACCATCGAACAGAGCTTTTGCAAATTGGGTAAGATCGGACGGGGTCGAAGCCAGCGCACCCGCGGCAAAGGCAAGCGTGTTCGTCCATTCCGGTGTAAATTCCCAGCTGCTTCCGTTGAACGTGCCCGAAATCGCCTCGTTTTTCGAAAAATCGATTTTTTCCGGCAGATAGGTATTTCTAAGACCGATTTTGGATACGATGCGCTTTTGGAGATTTTCAGAAAACGACTGTTTCGTCACATCCTCAATTATGTAACCAAGCAAAATGTAGTTCGAATTGCTGTACTCGTATTTGGACGCCGGCGCAAAATCTGACGGATAAGCCGTGATGCGATCTACGATTTCCTGTCGCGTATGCGTACGTCCGATGTTTTGTGCGGTAACCGGATCGGCGAGGATTTCATGTATTCCCGATCTGTGGCGCAACAACATTTCGATCGTGATGTCATCCGCGTTTGCGATTTTCGGGAAAAATCTGGACAACTTATCCGTCAAGGCCAGTCGCTTTTCATCAACGAGCTGAAGTACGACCACTGAAGTAAACGTTTTGGTGATCGATCCGACTTTGTATTTCGTATTGACATCTGCGGGCCTCCTGGATTTGATGTCCGAATATCCGTATGCTTTTGCAAAAACGATTTTGTCACCTTCGCGGATCGCAATCGAACCCATGAATTTGTTGTTTTTGTTCAGATGGAGGAGCAGGCTGTCAATGCTTGCCCATTTTTTGTCCGCCTGGGCCATCATGGAGGCAAAGGCAAACAAAAAGACGAAGATTAAGGATTTTTGCATGATTTAATGGTTTAGGTAAATATAGGTGAGATTTTTCTTCCAGTACAGTATCCGGACATAAATGCGAATTCTCGAAAGGGGTTTTCCGATTCTCGACCAAACCGGTCAAATAGCTGTTAAATGTTTCAGTTAGAACAGTTTGCTTTAATTTCGGATGAAAATCAAATACATGAAAATTCGTCTTCTCATCGCCTTCCTTATGCTGATGCCGATGTTGCAAGCCCAGGACGCCGACATTTTTGCGATCGCCCGGACCGGAACTTCCGATCAGGCAGCCAGGCTTCTCAAATCGGACGCAAAACTCGCCAATGCGGTCAATGCCGACGGATACACGCCGCTCATCCTGGCCTGTTACCGTTCTAACAATGAGGTTGCGGGATTACTGTTAGAAAACGGGGCCGATATCGACGCCGTCAGCGGAATGGGAACCGCCCTTATGGCTTCGGTCGTTAAAAACAACGAAGAAATGGCCCGGCATCTGATAGAAAAAAAGGCCAACCCCAATTTAACCGACGGCAATGGGATGACGGCCCTGCTTTATGCCGTGATGTTCAAAAAGCACGGATTGGCATCGATGCTGATCAAAGCCGGTGCAAACCCTGATCACAAAGACAATCGCGGCCAGTCTGCGGTTGATTATGCGATTCTTTCAAACGACGACAAACTAATCGAAATCCTAAAAACCAAAAAACTATGAGAAAAATTACGCTGACGCTATTGTCGTTACTATGCACGACGTACGGATTCGCCCAGTACAGCACAGGGCTTCTTTCGCTGAGTTCGTTCGGCGGCGCTTCCCTGGGCATGACGGCTCAGATCGACGTGAGTGAGACACTTGTGACATTAACACTGACCGGGGCTTCGACAGATTGGCTCGGAATCGGATTCGACGCGACCGGAATGGGTGATACCGGAATGGACGTCGTAATATTCGACGGGACAAACCTGACGGACAGGACGCTGAACGGGGTGGGAGTAACGCCTCCGGTCGACGCCAGCCAGAATTGGACGGTGACGTCGAATACGGTAAATGCCGGTGTGCGTACGGTTGTCGGAACAAGGGCCCTGGACACCGGAGATGCCAACGATCATATCTTTACACCGTCAGCCGGCCCGCTGACGTTGGTTTACGCCAGAAGATCGGGCAGCACTACAATCGGGTACCATGGGTCGAACAGCTGTGGATCGACGGTTGCCAATTTTGCGCTGTCCGCGGATGAGTTTTCCGCAGCCAAGATTAAAATGTATCCCAATCCAGCCCGTGCCGAGGTTCATTTTGAATTGCCGGCTTTTGTAGAATCCGGAGAAGTAAAGATATACGACGTTCAGGGCAGAATGATAAAAAAGCAGGCCATCACCTCTTTTGAAGTTTCCGTGCCCACCAACGATCTGACCGGCGGATCTTATCTGGTCGTCATCCGCACGAATTACGGCAATGTGACAAAAACGCTCATCATAGAATAAAAAACGAAGTTGGTTAATTGCAAAGGCCGGGATTATGATTGTCCCGGCCTTTCTTATTTTCGTGCCAGCTCGATCTGCATGGCTTTGAATTCCTTTCCGGATGGGTCCGTGTCGAACATTTCGATCCTGCGATTGTCGGCATCGGCCCACGTATAAACTTCACGCGTCTTTTTCTCTTTTTTGGTCATCGGATCGGTAACGGTTCCAAAATAGGTGATGGACTTCGAGGCCGTGTCGTATTCGCCCTGAATGAACATCAGCCCTGTTCCCATATTATCATACCAGGTCGATTCAAACTTTTTGGAAGCATTGTTGTAACTCGTAGTCGAAAGCCCGTGAAATTCGGCGCCCATGATTTTGCCGTCGAAACGCGCTTCCTGATAACGTCCGCCCATCGTCATTTTAATTTCGGCCGTGGCAACGTCCTTTGTTGGCTTGGCGGGATCCGTGTAAGTGGTCATGGTGACATTCCATTTTCCTGCGTCCGATGCGAGCAGCTTATGCATGTCGCCCGGAGCTGCGTATTCCGCCCAGGCTTTCATCATTTGTGCCGAATCGGGCGCTTTCGCGGATTCCGCAGTTTCGTTCATTGGCGTTTCCACTTTGATCGTGTCGGCCGAACCGGTTTCGACAGCTTTGTCTTCGACATCCTTGCAGCTTGTAAAAGCCAGCGCCAGTATTCCGGCGGAAAAAAAGAAATTCTTCATGATTTATTTATTGTTGGTTGATTTAAAGGTAGTGAAAAACATAAAATAAAGGATTGAAAAGTCTGGTGCGATGGTCTACGGGAGCCGCCGAAACGACAATCTCATCAATGCGCCTCCAACCAATCGCCTCCCACTCCCATTTCAACTTCCAGCGGCACGTCCAGGATAAACGCGTTTTCCATTTCGTGCTTGATTATCGGTTTGATCAGTTCCAGCTCCTCCTTATGAACATCGAAAACCAATTCATCGTGAACCTGCAGCAGCATCCTGCTCTTCCAGTTTTCTGAAGTAAGTTTCTTATGGATATTGATCATCGCAATCTTGATAATATCGGCCGCACTTCCCTGGATCGGTGCGTTTACCGCATTTCGCTCCGCCGCTCCCCTGACGACCTGATTCGCTGAATTGATGTCTTTCAGATATCGGCGGCGACCGGAAATCGTCGATACGAATCCCTGTTCGCGCGCGATCTCGATCTGTTCGCTGATGTAGTTGCGTAGTTTCGGATACGTCTTGTAGTAAGCGTCGATCAAAGCCGCGCTTTCGCTCCTTGTCAAAGATGTCTGGTTGCTCAATCCGAAAGCGGAAACGCCGTAAATGATCCCGAAGTTCACCGTTTTTGCGTTGCTTCGCTGCTCGCGCGTGACTTCCTCCAGCGGAACGTTAAAAACCTGAGCGGCGGTCGATCGGTGGATGTCTTCGCCTTTGCGGAACGATTCGATCATATTATCCTCACCACTCAGAGCAGCGATGATCCGGAGTTCGATCTGGGAATAATCGGCAGAAAGCAACGTATAATTCTCATCTCTCGGAACAAACGCCTTCCGTATCTGTCGTCCGCGCTCGGTGCGAATCGGAATATTCTGTAAGTTCGGATTGTTCGAACTCAATCGGCCGGTTGCGGCGACTGCCTGCATATAATCGGTGTGGACGCGTCCCGTTTTTCCGCAAACCTGTGCAGGAAGCGCCGTGACATAAGTGCTTTGTAGCTTTACAAGTTGGCGCCAATCTAAAATGTCCTTCACGAACGGGCTCGACAGCGCAAGGCTCGACAGGATTTCCTCACCGGTCGCGTATTGTCCGGTTTTGGTCTTTTTGATTTTTCCGCCGCCGATCTTCATCTTGTCGAACAAAATTTCGCCCAATTGCTTCGGCGATCCCAAATTGAAGCTTTCGCCTGCCGCTTCATAAATCTGGCGTTCGAGTCGTTGGATATCCTCCGTAAGTTCAGATGAAAGGTTGGCCAGGAAGCCGGTGTCGAGATTGACGCCTTCCATTTCCATATCGGCCAACACCTGTACAAGCGGGATCTCGATGTCGTCGAATAATTTGCGCGTTTCCGTCTGGTCGAGGATCGGGGCGAAATGTTCCTTGAGCTGTAGGGTTACATCGGCGTCTTCCGCGGCATATTCCTTGACTTCCTCGAGTGGGACGTCGCGCATCGTCTTTTGCCCTTTTCCCTTTTTTCCGATAAGTTCCTCTATTGATTTCGGCGAATATTTCAGATAGGTTTCAGACAAAACGTCCATATTGTGACGCATATCCGGGTTGATCAGATAATGGGCGAGCATCGTATCGAAAAGTTTTCCGTTGACGACCACGCCGTATTTCGCCAGGATTTTCAGATCGTACTTAACGTTTTGTCCGACCTTTTCTATAGCCTCGTTCTCGAAAAAAGGCTTGAATTTATCGACGATAACCTGTGTGGCGGCCTGATCGTCGGGTACCGGAACGTAAAATCCTTTCCCTTTTTCATAAGAGAAGGATAGTCCGACGAGTTCGGCCATTATCGGATCGAGGCCGGTCGTTTCCGTATCGAAACTTACCGAGGTTTGCTTCAGCAGATTATTCACGAGCAGTTTTATCGCAAATTCCCCCTCGACCGACTGATAAAAATGCTCCGTATTTTCGAGGGTGTTGTATTGGCTGGTGGAAATTCCCTCCTGGTCGTCCCCGTGGATTTCCGTAAAGAGGTCAAATTGGGATTCGCTCCGAACGATCGTTTTCGTTGGTGCGATACCTTGTGCCTCGACCGTTTGATAGGTATCGTGCTTATTGAAGAACAGGGCGTTGAACTGGTCTGCCATGCGGCGGAATTCCAATTCCTGGAACAACGCCTGAACTTTTTCGCTATCCGGTTTGGTGAGTTCAAAATCCTCCTCGTTGAACTGGACGTCGCAATCGCAAATGATTGTAGCCAACTGCTTGGAAAGCATGCCGAGCTCTTTGTTTTCCTCGATTTTTTCCTTCATTTTCCCTTTGAGCTTGTCGGTGTTTTCGAGCAGGTTTTCCATGGTTCCGAATTCCGCAAGCAGTTTTTTGGCAGTGACTTCGCCAACACCGGGAAGCCCCGGAATGTTATCGACCGCATCACCCATCATCCCGAGGAAATCGACGACTTGCTCGGTGCGTTCTATCCCGAATCGCTCCAGAACTTCCGGGACGCCCCATATTTCAATGGCGTTTCCGAGCCGGGCCGGGCGGTACATAAATACGTTTTCAGATACAAGTTGGGCGTAATCCTTATCTGGCGTGACCATAAAAACCTGGTAACCCTGGCGTTCCGCTTGTTTGGCCAGTGTCCCGATGAGGTCGTCGGCTTCGCAACCCGCCAACTCAATACATGGAATATGCATCGCCTTCAGGATGTCCTGGATCCACGGGATGGCCAGTCGGATGGCTTCAGGCGTTTCATCGCGATGCGCCTTGTATTGGGCGAACATTTCCGTGCGGACGGTACTACCTTCCTTGTCGAAAGCAACGGCAAGATGATCCGGCTTTTCGCGTTTGATGACGTCCAGGAGCGAGTTCATAAAACCAAGGATGGCGGACGTGTCCATTCCTTTCGAATTGACGCGCGGATTCTTGATAAGTGCGTAATATCCACGGAAAATCAAGGCGTAAGCGTCTAAAAGGAAAAGGCGTTTTTGTGCAGACATAATTATGTTTTGAAGGATTTCAAAAGTACGAAATGATTGATTAAGTACGTGCTGATTCGGCGATTCTTAAAAGTCGACGTGAAACGATCCGCAACCGGAATAAAAATATCGTTAATTTTTATCAAACAAACGTGTTGCCAACGTCGGGCTGTAGTAATTTGCGGAAAATTTTCTCAATGCTTCGTTGGATTTTCTTCGCCGTCTTTATCATTATTATTGAAACATATGCCTATCAGGCGTTCCGGACGGTCACAAAACTCAGATGGCTTTTGCTCGCCTATCAGTTGATATCGCTGTTTGCCATCATTTTCATCATATACCAGTTTACGCAGTTCGATCGGGCGGTTGGGCAGACGCGGCTGACGCTTTTCACGCTCGGCCTGGTGCTGATCATCTACATCCCGAAAATTTTGCTTACGCTTTTTATGTTCGGGGAGGACGTGTACCGATTGTCGTCGGGCCTGATCAATCTCACCTCGAAAAGCCGGGAAGGCGATTTCCTGCCGGATAGGAGAAAGTTCGTCAGTACGATAGCACTTGGGATCGCGGCCATCCCTTTTTTGTCGCTCGCTTACGGCATGACGTGGGGAAAATATAACTATAAGGTCATCCGTCAGCGCATTTTTTTCCCGGACCTGCCAGATGCCTTCGACGGATTCAAAATCACCCAGATCTCGGACGTCCACAGCGGCAGCTTCGACAATGCTGAAAAGATCCAATATGCGATCGATTTAATTAACGAGCAGGAATCGGATATGTGCCTTTTTACAGGCGATATCGTCAATACGCACGCAAAGGAAATGCATCCGTGGATCGAAACGTTCAAGAATATCAAGCCGTTCAAATTCGGTAAATATTCGGTTCTGGGAAATCACGATTACGGCGAATACATCGATTGGGACAGTGCAAAGCAAAAGGAGGAAAATTTCGAGGCGATCAAGGATCTTTACGGACAGATCGGTTTCGACCTCATGCTCAACCGCAACAAATTCATCGAAAAAGACGGTCAGCGCATCGCATTGGTGGGCGTTGAAAACTGGGGCCGCGGATTCAAGCAGGCCGGCGACCTGAACAAAGCCTCCGAAGGTTTGGCGGTCGAGGATTTCAAAATCCTGATGTCGCACGATCCTTCGCATTGGGATATCGAGGTGAAAAAGCATCCGAAATTCTTCCATCTGACGCTTTCCGGGCATACGCACGGCCTGCAGTTCGGGATCGAAATTCCCGGATTCATCAAATGGAGTCCCGTCGAATACGTTTACAAGCAATGGGCCGGATTGTACGAACATCTCGACCGTTATGTGTACGTAAACAGAGGCTTCGGATTCCACGCGTATCCCGGCCGTGTTGGAATCTGGCCTGAAATAACGGTCATCGAACTAAAAAAAGGACCAAAATTAGCGTAAGATGTTAAAAACGCTATATTTGTGGAGGAATGGTTAAATTTTTAAGACTATGTCAAAATTTGGCGAACTGATCAACGCGCCTGTGCCCGTTCTTATCGACTTTTACACCGAGTGGAACGAACAGTCCGTTTCAATGCACCCTGTTATCCGCGATGTTGCGGCCGCTTTGGGCGACAAGGCGAAAGTTATCAAAATCGATGTCGACAAAAACCAGGAACTTGCCGATGCCCTGCGCATAAAAGGCCTTCCTACGCTCATGATTTACAAGAGCGGCCAAATGGTTTGGAGGCAATCGGGCGAACTCGATGCCAATACGATCATTGGTCTGGTTCAGGATCAGCTCTAGCTTATCGCGGCGCAGGAATAGCCGTTCTCCTTTAAGTATTTCAATGTTTCCGGCAGCGCATACTTCATGTTTGCGAACGCTTTTTGGCTGTCGTGAAAAATGACGATGCTTCCCGACCTTACATTTCTCAAAACATTTTTAAGGCATTTTTCCGGCGAGATACATTGGTCGAAATCGGCGCTGAGTACATCCCACATTATGATCCTGTATCCCATCTGGCGCAATTTGCGTGCTTGTGAACGCGTGGCTTTTGCGTAAGGCGGGCGCATGAGCCGTGATTTGTCCTGCGTGAGGGAATCGATTTCATTCTGGCAAAGCCGCACGTTTTGCAGGTATTCTGCCTCAGGCGTTTTCCATCCGTTGAGATGATTGAAAGTGTGGTTTCCGAAAGCGTGTCCGTCGGATACGATCCGTTTGAAAATATCGGGATTTTTGCGGATGTTATCGCCAATGCAAAAGAACGTCGCCTTTGCACCGAACGCTTTTAATTGTCCGAGGACGAAATCGGTGACTTCGGGAATCGGGCCATCGTCAAACGTCAGATAAACGATTTTGTCCTTATTCGGAAGGCTCCAGACGAAGCCCGGAAACAATTTTTTGATGATCCAGGCGGTTTTGATCCAATAGAATTTCATACCCATAAGATATAAAAAAAGCGGCCCGAAAGCCGCATTTTGTTATTCAGGATCTCTTCCGAAGAGTTTGAACTTGTCGTTGTACTGATTGAACGCCGCCCTGTTTTTGGTGTAGAATTCAATGTCACCCCGTTCCTTCATTACCAGGAGCAGGCTGCGATAACGTTCGATCGCGCTCACGATATCTACCGCTATCAAGCCTTGTTCGGAATTTCTCATGCCTTTATAAAACGTGAGTTCCTGCTGATATTTCCCGATAAGCCGCTGCAAAAGTTCACGTGCTTTTTGCTTTTCGCCGATAGCGTACAGTCCACCGGCGAAAGGTTCGACCATTGTATAATAGGCATACTGATCCATCGGCATTTTGGTAAGCGCGAGGTCGATGATCGTCTTCGCCTTGTCCGTTTTGCCTTCGTTGATGAGCTGTTCCATCAATCGCGCCATATTCGTGCGGTACGTGATACTGTTCTTGCGCGTTTCCGGATCGACATAAATGTCCGGGCTTTCGCCGTTGCCCCAATCCCATTTGGTCACGATGTTGTACATTTTTTCGCTGTCGATGCTGCCCATGTCGAGCATACTAGGTGCTTTTTCGAGAGAAGTTTTCATCGGAACCAGTTTGTATACGACGCCGTCAAGCTGCAGGTAATCCTTCATCCACAGGTAATCGTCGTCTCCGAAACTACCGCCGGTGAAATAAATCGGGCGCTTCCAGTTGTTGTTCTGCAGGATGTCGAGCATCATGATCCGGTTCTTGTATATCGCCTGTCCCTTGATCTCGATGTCGATGAACGGCACGATGGAATCATGGTATTTCGGAGATACGACGTTGCTCGCGATAACGGCATTGCGATCAACCGGGATCCGGATTTTATTCGTCGGATAGAAATGGTATTTCTGGCCGTTCTCGAATTCGAACAACGCGCGCGGATCGTCGAGTTTCAGGAAGTCGAGGAAGCTCTTGAGATCTATCGATTCTTTGGTCGTCTGACGGAAAATCGCGTAATCCAGCTTATCGCCTACATATTGATCGTGTGTGAACGAAATAGGCGCGCCTTCCGCATCCCAGGTTTTCATTTTGGATTGGTCGATATACCAATCGGTCATGAAAAGGCTGGTGTTGATGATCTTGACATCGCGCCTGATGCCTTCGATTTCCTGGGCATACCAAAGCGGGAACGTATCGTTATCGCCTATCGTGAACAATATCGCGTTCTTATCGCAGGAGTTCAGATAATTCTTAGCCATTGCCAAAGCCGTATAACGGTCCGAGCGGTCGTGGTCGTCCCAGTTTTGGGAAGCCATTAAAACCGGAGCCGCCAGAATACAGACGGCCGTAACTACCGGAGCCGCGATCTTTGCATCTACTTTTTTGCGTACCCAGTCGAAAATTGCGTATGCCCCGAATCCGACCCAGATCGCAAAAACGTAAAACGATCCCACAAGGGCGTAATCGCGCTCGCGTGGTTCAAACGGCCGCTCGTTTAGATAGATCTTGAGCGCAAGTCCAGTAAACAGGAAAAGGGTGAGCAGGACGTAAAAACTTTTGAGGTCTTTATTGGCATGGAAAACCAATCCGACGATTCCCAAGATGAACGGCAGGAAATAGTAAGGATTGCGTCCTTTGTTGTTTATGGCGTCGTCGCTAAGATTCGCCTGGGAACCAAGGTGCATTTCATCGACGAAGGAAACGCCGCTGAGCCAGTTGCCGTCGAGGTTGTCATATTTGCCCTGAATGTCGTTCTGGCGGCCGGTAAAGTTCCACATCAGGTAACGCCAGTACATATAACCGAACTGGTATTCGAACATGAACGAAATATTGTCGCCTGTAGTAGGTTTGTCGATCGCAAGATATTCGCCGTAGTTCTTGAGGAATTTCACGTAACCTTCGCTGTCGATCTGACCTGAAGCGTGCGCCCGGCGAAACTCAGATACGATATTAATCAGTTCCTGTTTTTGCTCTTCCTCTATATATTGGTCGATGTCGGGACGGATACTGAACTGAGGCGGCGTTGTGAAATTCATGTAATTCTCGACGTGATCCGTGCTCCAGAGCCTTGGCAGGATCGCCTTGTGGTTGTCGTCGCTGTTTTGCTCGGCATTCTTCCAGTTGTTCGTAACGACGTATTTGCCGGTCTTGAGATCGCGTTCGTAGTTCGGATTTTTGTCGAGATAAGGCTGGTCGGCATCGAGAGGCGCGAACATATCCGTATACTGAGGCCCGTAAAATAAAGGATTCACGCCGTATTGCTCACGGTTATAGTAGGCGAGGAGTTCGGCCGCATCCGATGGCTTGTTCTCATTGATGACCGTATTGGCATTGGCTCGGATCGGAAGCATCATCCACGTTGAAAATCCGAGGAAGATGAAAAGCAGGCACAACATGATCGTGTTGTAGAAAACGAGCCCCTTTTTGCGCGTGTAGGACAATCCGAAATAAAAGAACGCGATGATGACCAAAGCGGCGATCACGGTACCCGAATCGAACGGAAGCCCGAAACTGTTCACCATGAAGATTTCCGTTTTACCGAAAAAGGCAAGCGTCCACGGCAACAGCAATTTGAAAATGAACAATAAGATTCCGATCACAACGACATTCGCCAGGATGAAATTCCTGACGGTGATCGTTTTATAATTCTTGAAGTAATACAGGTATCCGATGGAAGGAATCGTAAGGATCGCCATGAAGTGCACCCCGAACGACAATCCGATGACGAGCGAAATGACAAGCAGCCATTTATTCCCGCGTGGCGTATGCATTTCTTCTTCCCAGCGCAATCCGAGCCAAAGCAAAAGAGCGATCAGCAAGGTCGCGGCGGCGTATACTTCGGCCTCGACCGCGTTAAACCAGAAACTGTCTGAAAAAGTAAACGTCAACGATCCGACCATTGATGCGCAAAGCACCATGACCGCATTGTTTTTATTCCACTCTGAGAATTGCGTGACCATTTTCCTTAATATGATCGAGGACGACCAGAACAGGAATAATATTGTAAACGCACTTGAGATTACAGAGATCATGTTTACCATCAGGGCCACGTGCTCGTCCGATGGGGCGAACATAGCGAGAAATGCGCCGAGCATCTGGAAAAGCGGTGCTCCGGGCGGGTGTCCGACCTCGAGATTGGCCGACGTCGCGATGTATTCGCCACAATCCCAAAAACTCATCGTCGGCTCGACGGTAAGAACGTAAACTAAAAGAGCAATTGAAAAGGCGATCCATCCTGAGATCGTATTCCACTTGCGGAAGTTGAAATCTGTCATTGTGCAGAAGTTAGAATTGTTACAAAGAAACTATTTTTTTACCAACGGATCGGGCACTTAACAAAAATTTCTAGCGTGCCTGAGAATGTGCGCCGGCCTAATTTGCTGTTAGAGACGGGCTTCTAAAATCGTTGTCACAGTTGACGAGAAAAAAATCAAAAAAATTTGCGTGGAATTAATTTTGTTGTAAATTTGCCCTCGCAATAGCAAAGCTGGTCCATGGTGTAATGGTAACACTACGGTTTTTGGTGCCGTCTTTCTAGGTTCGAGTCCTAGTGGACCAACTTGAAAAACCTCCCACATCGGGAGGTTTTTTTTATGTCGAAAGTCGAAAGTCGAATGTCGAACGACTTTTAGAGATAAAGGAAAAGCCGGTGATTACAACCGGCTATGTTAAGAGAAGATTCCTGGATTCGGCAAAAGATAAATCAGAATCTTAAATCTTAAACGTCACCACCGGACGTATGGCGTGGTTCACAAGGTCTTCGCTGATGCTGCCGTTGAAGAAATGCGCAAATCCGGTTCGGCCGTGGGTGCACATTCCGATAAGGTCCGCTTTGACGCTATTGGCGAAATTCAGGATTCCTTTCTCGACATTCACATCATTGTATATGTGAAGAGAGAAGTTTTTGTAATTCATGTCCCGCAGGAAGTCGTTCATTATATTTTCGGCGACGAGTGTCGGCTTGAAGCTGTTCGGGGTGTTGATCATGACCAGCGAAAGATGGGACCCGAAATGTTCGGCTATGGAAAGGAATTGTTTGAACGGTTTTTTGATCTCTTCCGAGAAATCCGAAGCGAACACGAAGTTGTCGGCCTTGAATTCCGCAATCTCATTTTTGATCACGAGAACCGGGATTTCAGAGCTTCTGACCACTTTCTCCGCATTCGAGCCGATGAACATCTCGTGAAAACCGCTTGCTCCGTGGGAACCCATTACGATGAAATCGGCATTCTCTTTTTTCGCTACGGAGTTGATGCCTTCAAATACTTTCCCGAAACGCGTGGTCTCGGTAACGGTCAGTCCGTTGAGGAAGGGAGCGTCGAGCAAGTCCTCGAATTTGGTCATCGCCTGGTTCTTGAAGAAAATGATCTCCGGGATGTCCGCACCTGAAACCGCGGCGTCACTGCCTTCGTGCGGAAGTTCTAGCATGTGCAGCAACAGGATTTCGCATTCTTGTTTTCTGGCGATCTGGGCGGCAACTTTCAGGGCATATTCCGCCTGGTCGGAAAAGTCAGTAGGCACTAATATTTTCTTCATAGTGAAATGTTTGAAAAAGTGTAAGAAATGTTTGTTTGTCGAATAAAGTTACAAATATTTTAACTGTTAAGCTCCATTTTAGAATTACAAAAAAAATAACTATATTTGCAGCGTTATTTATTGAAAACTAAATAATGAGGGGACGAGAGTCCCCTCTTTTCATAACTATATGACATTTAAAGAAAAAGTTGCCGGGCTTCTGGACGCGGCGCTCGACGAAAACCCATCCATTTTTTTGATCGACCTCAATGTTCAGGACGGCGGCAAGATCATCGTGACCCTTGACGGGGACGAAGGTGTCACGCTGCAGGATTGTATCGACGTGAGCCGCGCCATTGAACACAACCTCGATCGCGAAGAGCAGGATTTTTCGCTGGAAGTTGCATCCGCGGGAGCGACGTCTCCGTTGAAGCTCGTCCGCCAGTACAAAAAGAACATCGGGCGCACGCTTAACGTGAGAACAGAATCTGAAACGATAGAGGCGGAAATCACCGATGCGAACGACGAGTTCATTACGTTGGAGTGGGAAGCGCGCGAACCGAAGAAAGTCGGAAAAGGCAAAGAAACTGTTCAGAAGAAACAGGAAATTAAATATTCAGAAATCAAAGAAGCAACTGTTACCATAAAATTTTAATATACTAAACATGGAAAATCTCGCATTAATCGACTCGTTTTCAGAGTTTAAGGATGATAAACTGATAGATCGCGTCACGCTGATGGCCATCCTTGAAGATGTGTTTAGAAATGCCTTGAAAAAGAAATTCGGTTCGGACGATAATTTCGATATCATCATCAACCCTGACAAGGGCGATATGGAAATCTGGAGACGTCGTGTGATCGTTGCCGATGAAGACCTCGATTTTGAAAACGAAGAAATTACGCTTACAGAAGCGCGCAAGATAGAGCCGGATTTTGAGATCGGGGAAGAAGTTTCGGAAGAAGTGAAGCTCATCGACCTAGGACGCCGGGCCATTTTGGCTTTGCGCCAGAATCTTATCTCGAAGATCCACGAACACGACAATACGAACCTTTACAAGCAATTTAAAGATCTTATAGGGGAAATTTATATTGCAGAAGTACATCACGTTCGCCCTAGAGTCGTAATTTTGGTAGACGACGAAGGAAACGAAATCGTGCTTCCGAAGGAAAAGCAGATTCCGTCGGACTTTTTCCGCAAAGGAGACAACGTTCGCGGTATCATCGAAAATGTCGAATTGAAAGGAAATAAGCCGCAGATCGTGATGTCGCGCACATCAGAGAAATTCCTCGAGAAATTGTTCGAGCAGGAAATCCCTGAAGTTTTCGACGGTTTGATCATGGTGAAGAACGTCGTGCGGATTCCTGGCGAAAAAGCGAAAGTTGCCGTAGATTCCTACGACGACAGGATCGATCCGGTAGGAGCATGCGTCGGTATGAAGGGATCGCGTATCCATGGAATCGTACGTGAATTGGGCAACGAGAATATCGATGTGATCAATTACACGAACAACATACAGCTTTTCATCACCAGGGCTTTGAGTCCGGCGAAAGTATCGTCGATCAAATTGAACGAGGAGACGAAAAGAGCGGAAGTGTATTTGAAACTGGACGAGGTTTCGAAGGCCATCGGCCGCGGAGGACATAACATCAAGCTGGCCGGGTTGCTTACAGGCTATGAGCTTGACGTGATCCGCGAAGGCAATGTGGCAGATGAAGAAGATGACGTCGAACTAACGGAGTTCTCTGACGAAATCGAAAAATGGGTGATAGACGAATTCGCCAAAATCGGACTGGACACCGCCAAGAGCGTGTTGAAGCAAGATGTGGCGGACCTGGTCAGAAGAACAGACCTCGAGGAGGAAACCATCCTTGACGTGATGCGTATCCTCAAGGAGGAGTTCGAAGGCTAACTGCAAAACAACAACAACACGACTACAGTTAATAACTAATAAGATTTTATGTCTGACGAAAGAACAATAAGAATTAACAAGGTTTTACGGGAGCTGAACATTTCCTTGGACCGGGCCGTCGATCACCTCAAGGAGAAGGGTATCGGCATCGACTCGAATCCGAACGCGAAGATTTCCGGGAATGAATACGACCTGTTGATGAACCAGTTCGCGGGAGACCGTGGAAACAAAGTGGCTTCACAGGAAGTGGGAGAGGAGAAACGCAAGGAAAAGGAGGCGCTTCGCATTGAAAGGGAAAAGGAAATTGAAGACAAACGCAAGCAAGACGAGGAACGTGCCAAGCAACAGGAAGTAATCCGTGCGAAAGCGACGGTTACGGGTCCGAAAACGGTAGGCACTATCGACCTCGATAAAAAGCCTGGCGCTCCTGCTGCCGAAGAACCAAAAGCTGAAGAGGCAAAGCCAGCCGCTCCGGCCGAGCCGGTTGCTCCGCCTGTAGTGTCAAGTGAGCCTGTCGCGCCTGTTGCCGAAAAGCAGCCTGAGGTCAAGCAAGCTCCGGCTCCGACGCAACCTGCAGCTCCTTCTGCACCAGCGACTCCGGCCGCTCCGGCAACTCCGGCCGCTGAAACGCCGGCCCAGCCCAAGCCGATTACGGCAGGCGAGGAGACTTTGCAGACGCAGTATACAAAACTTGCCGGACCTGTTCTTTCGGGACAAACCATCGATCTGACCCAGTTCGAGCGCAAAAAGAAAGAAACGCCCGCGGGCCAGAACAATAACAATAACGCCAAAGGACAACGCAAGCGCATCGTCAAGCCTGCCGGACAAGGCGGTCCTGGCGGACAGCGTCCTCCGGGTGGCGGTCCAGGCGGACAGAACCGTCCGGGCGGAGGTCCGGGTGGCCCGAACCGTCCAGGTGGAGGTTTCCAGAAGGGACGTCCTGCGATCGTGAGCAAAGTAGAGCCGACCGAGGAAGAGGTTAAGAACCAGATCCGCGAAACGCTCGAAAAACTTCAGGGAAAAGGCGGAAAATCCAAAGCGGCGAAATACCGTCGCGACAAGCGCGATACGCACCGTCAGAAGTCAGACGACGAGCAAAGAGCGATCGAAGAAGGAAGCAAAACGCTTAAAGTAACGGAATTCGTTACCGTCGGCGAGGTTGCAACCATGATGGACGTGCCGATCACGAAAGTCATCGGAACCTGTATGTCGCTTGGCATCATGGTGACGATGAACCAACGTCTCGATGCCGAAACGCTTACGATCGTGGCCGATGAGTTCGGATACGAAGTCGAGTTCATCACCACCGATATCGAGGAAAACCTTCAGGTCGACCAGGATCGCGAAGAAGACCGCGTCTTCCGTGCGCCTATCGTAACTGTCATGGGTCACGTCGACCACGGTAAAACGTCCTTGCTCGATTACATCCGTAAGGAAAACGTAATTGCAGGAGAATCGGGTGGAATTACGCAGCACATCGGAGCTTATGGTGTTACGCTTGAAGGCGGACAAAAAATCGCATTCCTCGATACACCGGGTCACGAAGCGTTTACAGCGATGCGTGCACGTGGTGCGCAGGTTACCGATATCGCCATTATCGTGATCGCCGCCGATGACGACATCATGCCACAAACAAAAGAAGCGATCTCTCACGCTCAGGCGGCGGGAGTTCCGATCATATTTGCCATCAACAAGGTCGATAAGCCGACTGCGAACCCTGACAAGATCAAGGAGCGCCTTGCCGGAATGAATCTACTTGTCGAAGACTGGGGCGGAAAGATCCAGTCACACGATATTTCAGCGAAAACCGGTCTTGGCGTCAAGGAATTGCTCGAGAAAGTGTTGCTCGAAGCGGAAATTCTTGACCTGAAAGCCAATCCGGACCGCCCTGCGACGGGAACCGTAGTGGAAGCCCAACTCGATAAAGGAAAAGGGTATGTCGCGACGATCCTGGTACAGAACGGTACGTTGAAAATCGGGGATTACATGCTTGCGGGCAAGAACCACGGTAAGATCCGTGCGATGCACGACGAGCGCGGGCACAACTTGAAAGAGGCTGGCCCTTCGACTCCGGTTTCCGTGCTAGGTTTGGACGGAGCTCCTACCGCCGGCGATAAATTCACGGTGTTCGAAGACGAAAGGGAAGCCAAGCAGATTGCCGTTAAACGGACGCAATTGCAACGCGAGCAGTCGGTTCGGACGCAGCGCCACATTACGCTTGCCGAGATCGGCCGTCGTATCGCACTTGGCCAGTTCAAGGAACTCAACATCATCATCAAAGGTGACGTGGATGGATCTGTGGAAGCGCTTTCTGACTCGTTCTCGAAATTGTCTACGGAGGAAATCCAGGTGAATATCATCCACAAAGGTGTCGGTGCTATTACTGAAACGGATGTCAACCTGGCATCTGCATCGGATGCGATCATCATCGGATTCAACGTTCGTCCATCCGCTTCAGCGAAGCAATTGGCAGACAAGGAAGAAATCGATATCCGCAACTACTCGATCATCTACGATGCAATCGATGACCTCAAAGATGCGATGGAAGGTATGCTTTCCCCGGAAATCAAGGAAGAAATCACCGGAACCGCCGAGATCCGCGAGTTGTTCAAGATATCGAAGATCGGTACGATTGCGGGATGTATGGTTACCGACGGCAAGATTTTCCGTTCGTCCAAGGTGCGTATCGTCCGCGACGGCGTAGTGGTGCACGACGGTGAACTGACTGCCCTGAGACGTTTCAAAGACGACGTTAAGGATGTATCGAAAGGTTACGATTGCGGTATTCAGATAAAAGGGTATAACGATATCGAAATCAACGATTTGATCGAAGCGTACCAGGAAGTTGCGGTTAAGAAGAAGTTGAAATAAATCACTTGGTGACTGTCCCTGAGTAAGGGCAACAAATAAAAAAGCGTTCAAATTATGAACGCTTTTTTTGTTTACGACTGAAGATTCTCAATCACTCAATGAGAAACTCAGTATTCAGAAACTCAGTCGCAGAACTCACTTATTCGGCTTAATGATAATCGCATTCGGATATTTTTTCCTCAGATCGGCCAGATTGCGTTCGGCTTCGATGCGCGACTTGAAATTCCCGACCCAAACCTTGTATGCAGGCGTACTGAAAACGATCGTGGCATCGAGGTTTCTGAACTCTTTGCGAACATCCGAAAGTATCTTTTTTGAGTTTTCACTGTCCCCGTTGTAAATCTGGACTTTGTATTTATCGTTGACCGTGATCGACGAGTTGATACGTCGTTTTTCGGTAAGCAATTGTTCGAATTTCGGATCCTGGGAAACCGTCACCGAAGTGCTTTGGGATTGAGCGGAAAGGCCGGTTCCGACGATGAGACAAATGGCGAAAAAGTGGCGTCCGGGCGGGTAGAAGTTCATAAATGCGTGATTTTTATACAAATGTAAAGTTTATCGAATACGTGGGCCAAAAAAAATTATTTAGAATAGTTATAAATTGGTTCTTAAGACTATTTTAAGGTTTTCAAAGTAGCGTATTAATCGTATTTTTGCTCAAATTTTTAAAGAAGTGCCCCATTTTTACAGCGCATCCGAGCTATAAAAAGCGTGCCACAAACTTCAAGTCGATAATCATTAACAATATGAAAAAAGTGGGTAACCATAATTCGATTCTAAAAACTTTGTTCTTTAGTTTAGCGCTGATTCTCACGTCTTCGTCGGTTGTATTGGGGCAAGAAGCCGCACCTGCCGCCGCTCCTGCTGAGACCACCGCTGCTGCTCCTGCCGCTGCTGCCGGAGATCCTGTAAAGGGGAAGGCTTTGTTTAATACAAATTGTGCCGCTTGTCACAAACTGGATTCCAAATCAACGGGTCCTGCTTTGCGCGGGGTTGCTGAAAAGCATACCATGGACTGGTTGTACGACTGGATCCATAACAGTTCGGCGATGATCAAGGCGGGCGATCCGGCAGCTGTGAAGCTATTTGCCGAGTACAAATCGGTGATGACGGCGTTTCCTCAACTTTCGACTCAGGATATCGACGCTATCATCGCGTATACGTCACAGCCTAAAGTGGAGGTTGCAGGCGGTTCTACGGCCACCGGAACTACAGGGCCTCCGGGAACTGGAGGTGCCCAGAGCGATATTTCCAACAACGTGATTTTAGGTGCTCTTGTACTGATCCTTGTCATCCTTGTCGTGGCGTTGGTCATGGCTAACCGCGTGCTGACGAAAGTCGCTGCGAGAAACGGGATTTACGTAACGCCTAAGGAAAAGACGATTCCGATCTGGATCGCATTCGCACGCAACCAGTTCCTTGTTTTTGTAACTTCTGTTTTCCTTTTGCTTGCCGCCGGATATTTGTTCTACGGATGGACGATGCAGATAGGTGTCGACCAGGATTACGAACCGATCCAGCCGATCCACTATTCGCACAGGATCCACGCAGGAAGCAACGGCATCGACTGTAAATATTGCCACTCTGCGGCACGTATGAGCAAAAATGCGGGAATACCGTCGCTTAACGTCTGTATGAACTGTCACAAGAACATTGCGGAAGTTTCCGATACTACTGCGACTCCTGAGCATTCAAAAGCATTCTACGACGGCGAGATCCAAAAGCTTTACGACGCTGTCGGATGGGATAAGACCGCTCAGAAATACACAGGCAAGACCCGTCCTGTAAAATGGGTCAGAATTCACAATCTTCCTGATTTCGTCTACTTCAACCACTCTCAGCACGTAACCGTTGCGGGAATCGAGTGCCAGACGTGCCACGGTCCTGTCCAGACATTCGAGCTGATGAAGCAATTCTCTCCGCTTACTATGGGATGGTGCGTGAACTGCCACAGAGCGACGAACGTGAAAATGGAAGGCAACGAGTACTATACCAAGATCCACGACCAGCTTGCTAAGAAATATGGCGTCGATAAGCTGACTGCCGCCCAAATGGGAGGTCTCGAGTGCGGTAAGTGCCACTATTAATCAATTACTAAGAAGCAAATTTTATATACGATGTCATCAAACAAAAAATACTGGAAAAGTGTTGAAGAACTAAACGAAGGAAGTTCTATTGTTGAGACGCTTAAAAGTAACGAGTTCGTTGAAGATATTCCGGTAGAGGAGTTTCTTGGCGACAAGGATGCGCTGTCGTCCTCGTCGACTTCACGACGTGACTTCTTAAAATACGTCGGATTCAGCACCGCTGCGGCTTCTTTGGCAGCTTGCGAAGGTCCGGTCCACAAATCTATACCTTACGTTGTCCAGCCGGAGCAGATCGTTCCCGGAGTATGGGACCTATATGCCACGACTTTTTTCGATGGTTTCGACTTTGCCAACCTTTTGGTTAAGACACGCGAAGGCCGTCCGATCAAGATAGAAAACAACAGGGTTGCAGGCGCACGTTTCCACGCCAATGCCCGTGTCCACGCATCGATCCTGTCCATGTACGACAGCATGCGCCTGAAGCAGCCTAAAGTCAACGGAAAGGACGCTTCATGGGACGAAGTAAATTCTGCCGTAAAAGCAGGTTTGGCCAAAGGCGGAAAGACGGTTGTCCTTACCGGAACCATCGCGAGCCCTACGACACAAAAGCTGATCAATGAATTCCTTGCCCAACATCCGGGCGCGGAGCATATCCAATACGACGCTGTTTCTTCGTCAACCGCTATCGATGCTTTCGAGCAGGTTTATGGCGAAAGAGGATTGGTCGATTACGATTTCAGGAATGCGGATGTCATCGTTTCCGTAGGTGCCGATTTCCTCGGTGACTGGCAAGGTGGCGGATACGACGGCGGTTACACCATCGGACGCATCCCGCAAAAAGGCAAAATGTCGCGTCACATCCAGTTCGAGGCGAACATGTCTTTGTCCGGTGCCAACGCAGATCGTCGCGTGCCTATGACACCGACACAGCAAAAACAAGCACTGGCTCTTATCTACAATATCGTTACGGGAACTGGAGATTCTTCTTCCCTCGACGCGAAACTGAAGGCTGAAGTCGCAAAGGCGGCCCAACAAATCAAACAAGCCGGCTCACGCGCTGTCGTGGTTTCCGGAATCGACGACAGAGACGCTCAGTTGCTTGTCATCGGGATCAACCAGGCATTGGCTTCACAGGCTTTTGTCGGGGCACCGATCCGCCAGGTGAGAAAAGGATCTGACGCAAGAATGAGAAATTTCCTTTCAGAACTTACATCCGGAAAGATCGCTTCCCTTATCATGAGCGGCGTGAACCCGGTTTATACATTAGCTGACGGTAAGGCTTTCGCCGATGCTGTCAAAAAACTTCCGCTTTCGGTTTCGTTTACCGTCCGCGAAGACGAAACGGCTCAAGTTGTAAAAGTGGCCGCGGCTGCTCCTCATTTCCTTGAAACATGGGGCGACCTTGAGCTTACGAAAGGAACCTATTCGCTTACGCAGCCTACCATCCGTCCGTTGTTCAACACGAGACAATTCGAGGAGGCGCTTTTGGGATGGAACGGAAACCAGTCGTCTTATTACGATTATCTGCGTTCGAATTCTGCGGCTTACCTTACCGGATCTTCATGGAACAAAGCGGTTCACGACGGCGTTGTCGTAAATGCTGTTCAGGGTGTTTCAGGAGGAGCAGGCAATTTTGGCGCTTCGGCTGCCGCACTTGCATCGGCTAAACCGGCCGGAAAATTCGAGCTTACGCTTTATACGAAAACCGGTATGGGAGACGGCCAGCAGGCCAACAACCCTTGGCTTCAGGAATTCCCGGATCCTATCACCCGTGTTTCATGGGATAATTATGTAACTGTGTCACAAGCCGACGCCAATGCGCTAGGACTTGAAAATAAAATCGTTGCCAACGGTGGTTTGAACGGTAGTTATGCCACGATTACCGTAGGAGGAAAGAAACTGGAAAACGTTCCGGTTATCGTTCAGCCGGGGCAGGCGAAAGGAACCATCGGTATGGCCGTGGGTTACGGACGCAAAGCCGCTTTGCAGCAAGAAATGCAGGTCGGATTCAACGCTTATGCATTCTACAACGGTTTCAACAGCGTTCAGGGTGCCGATATCGCGGCGGAAGCCGGCGAACACGAATTTGCCTGCGTACAATCCCAGAAAACATTGATGGGACGCGGCGACATCATAAAGGAAACCACGCTTGACGTATTCAACAAAGAAAACGCCGAAGTCTGGAATCCGCAGCCTGTCGTGTCTTTGGACCACAAGGAAGTCGAAGCGACCAAAGTAGATCTTTGGGAATCTTTCGACAGAACGACCGGGCATCACTTTAACATGTCTATCGACCTGAACGCTTGTACGGGTTGCGGGGCCTGCGTCATTGCCTGCCACGCCGAGAACAACGTTCCTGTGGTCGGAAAATCGGAAGTAAGAAGAAGCCGCGATATGCACTGGTTGCGCATCGACCGTTATTATTCTTCTGAGGAAACCTTCGGGAATGACAACGAGAAAAAGGAAAACTTCGACGGTTTGTTCGGCGACAACGGATCCCTTGGCGGATTCGGCGAAATGGAAGCTCCTGCAGAAAATCCTCAGGTTGCATTCCAGCCTGTAATGTGCCAGCATTGTAACCACGCTCCGTGTGAAACGGTTTGTCCGGTTGCCGCTACGTCGCACTCGCGCCAGGGCCGTAACGATATGGCGTACAACCGTTGCGTCGGAACGCGTTACTGCGCGAACAACTGTCCGTACAAGGTGCGTCGCTTCAACTGGTTCCTTTACAATAACAATGACGAATTCCCATTCCACATGCAGGACGACCTCGGACGCATGGTGCTGAATCCGGATGTAAACGTCCGTTCGCGAGGCGTTATGGAGAAATGCTCGTTCTGCGTGCAGATGACCCAGGCTACGATCCTGAATGCGAAGAGAGAAGGGCGTCCGGTTAACGTTAACGAATTCGAAACCGCCTGTTCGGCTGCGTGTGCTACCGGATCGATCCGCTTCGGAGACGTAAACCAGGCCGGTGACGAGGTTGCGAAACTGGCCGGAGATGAGCGTATGTACCATCTTCTGGAGCATGTCGGAACCAAGCCGAACGTATTTTATCATGTAAAAGTGAGAAATACCGAATCAAATAAAATTAATTAAGAAACACGATAAAGTATGTCATCGCACTACGAAGCACCCATCAGAAAACCCTTAGTTTTAGGTGATAAGACGTATCACGATGTGACCGTTGACGTTGCCTTTCCCGTGGAAGGACGCGCCAACAAGCAATGGTGGACTGTATTTTCAATCGCATTAATCGCTTTCCTTTGGGGAGTCGGCTGTATAACGTATACGATCGCTACCGGAATCGGAGTCTGGGGTCTGAACAAAACGGTCGGCTGGGCCTGGGATATCACCAACTTTGTTTGGTGGGTTGGTATCGGTCACGCCGGAACGCTTATTTCCGCGGTACTTTTGCTGTTCCGCCAACGTTGGAGAATGGCGATCAACCGATCTGCGGAAGCGATGACGATATTCTCGGTAGTCCAGGCAGGTTTGTTCCCGGTGATCCACATGGGACGTCCATGGCTCGGATATTGGGTATTGCCGATCCCGAACCAGTTTGGATCGCTTTGGGTGAACTTTAACTCGCCTCTGCTTTGGGACGTTTTTGCGATCTCGACTTATCTTTCGGTTTCACTCGTTTTTTGGTGGACAGGATTGCTTCCTGACTTTGCGATGCTTCGCGACAGAGCCGTGACGCCGTTTACAAAAAGAATCTATTCCATCCTTTCTTTCGGATGGAGCGGACGTGTCAAAGACTGGCAGCGTTTTGAAGAGGTTTCCCTCGTTCTTGCCGGTTTGGCGACGCCACTCGTACTTTCCGTACACACAATCGTATCCTTTGACTTTGCCACCTCAGTAATCCCAGGATGGCATACGACGATCTTCCCGCCATATTTCGTTGCCGGTGCGGTATTCTCCGGATTTGCGATGGTAAACACGCTTTTGATCATCATGAGAAAAGTGTGTCACCTCGAAGCGTATATCACATTGCAGCATATCGAATTGATGAATATCGTTATCATGATCACGGGTTCCATCGTCGGTGTGGCCTATATTACGGAGTTGTTCGTGGCCTGGTATTCAGGCGTTGAGTATGAACAGTACGCGTTCCTTAACCGTGCGACAGGACCTTACTGGTGGGCATACTGGTCGATGATGACGTGTAACGTTTTCTCGCCTCAGTTCATGTGGTTCAAGAAATTGCGTACGTCGATCATGTTCTCCTTCATCATTTCGATCGTGGTAAACATCGGGATGTGGTTCGAGCGTTTCGTGATCATCGTGACGTCTTTGCACCGCGATTACCTTCCGTCTTCATGGACGATGTTCTCGCCGACGTTCGTCGATATCGGAATCTTTATCGGAACCATCGGATTCTTCTTCGTATTGTTCCTACTTTACTCCAGAACTTTCCCTGTAATCGCACAGGCCGAGGTTAAGACCATCCTGAAAACATCAGGCGAATATTTCAAAAAACGCAGAGACGAAAATCCTTCACATCATGAGCACCACTAATAGAGTACTACACGCCATTTACAATGACGACGACGTCCTGATGGATGCCGTGAAGAAAACACGTGCCGCCCATTATCATATCGAGGATGTATTCACGCCTTTTCCGGTCCACGGATTGGACAAAGCGATGGGGATCGCCCCTACGAGACTTGCGATCTGCGCCTTTATCTACGGATGCATCGGATTGTCGGTCGCCACGTGGATGATGAACAACATTATGATCCAGGACTGGCCGCAGGATATCGGAGGAAAGCCTAGTTTCACTTATCTGCAAAACATGCCTGCCTTTGTGCCGGTAATGTTCGAGATGACCGTGTTTTTCGCAGCCCACTTGATGGTGATCACGTTTTACATGAGAAGCAGGTTGTGGCCGTTCAAGCAGGCTGAAAATCCGGATCTCCGCACGACGGACGACCATTTCCTTATGGAAATCGCCGTAAAAGGGGACGAAAACGAATTGGTTTCTTTCTTTCAGAAGACTGGAGCGGTCGAGGTTACTATAATCGAAAAGCACTAACTGTAGTTATGAAGACAGTATTCAAGATAACAATATTGGCCGGAATGGCACTTTCAGTTGTCTCTTGCTCCAACAAGAGAGAGCCGAATTACCAATATATGCCGAACATGTACGAATCTGCGGCTTATGAGACCTATGTGGAATCAGATGCCTTCAAAAGAGGTGGCGTCGAGTCGCAATTGCCTGTCCCGGGAACGATCAAGCGAGGTTTCACGCCTTATGAAATTCCGAACACTACGGAAGGTTACAACGCGTCCAAGGCATTGACGACATCACCACTTGATTCCACAGAGGTAGATATGGACAAGGCAAAATACCTTTTCGATATCTATTGCGGGATCTGCCACGGTACCGGAGGAGATGGAAAGGGGAGACTCGTCAAGCAGGAGAAATTCCTCGGGGTTCCAAGTTATAAAGACAGGGAAATCAGCATCGGAAGCGTATACCACGTCGAAACGTATGGTTTGAACTCAATGGGATCGTACGCGAACCAGCTTACTCAGGAAGAACGTTGGATAGTTGCCGCCTACGTAATGAAGCTCAAAAGCGAATTGAAATAATCGAATAACTGATCGAATAGATATGTATACCATTTCAAGTAAATTAAAAACATTTTCGGTTATCCTGATGGTCTTGGGGCTTCTTGGGATCGGATACGGGTTTTTAACTGCACCAAAAGACATTAAGGAAGTGGAAGCGATCCTGGCTGCTGAAAGCCATGGTCACGGAGGCGGACACGGCGAAGCACATGCGGCTCCACATGCGACGGAGTCACACGCTGCTCCTGAAGCGCACACCGCTACCGGTACTGACGGGCATCATGAGACCGTTTCCGACAAAGGGCACGACGAAAACGCCGCTACCGGAGATGCCGCTTCTGCACACGATTCTGTTACGACATCAGTTGATTCGGGTGCGGCTTCGGTTGCCGACAAGACGTTTTCTACCCAGGCAGTCCCTGAAACGGTAGACAAAATCGAGGTTGGTGAAAATCCGATCGTTAACGAAACGAAATCTGAGGCTCATGCTGAGGCAGACGCACACGCAGAGCATCAGGAGCACCTTGAGCACGTTTTCCATCAGTTGCAAAACAAGCCTTGGGCCGCGCTTTATGTAGCTTGTATCTTTTTCTTGCTGATTTCCATGGGAGTTCTGGCTTTCTACGCTATCCAACAGGTCGCACAGGCCGGTTGGTCTCCGGTATTGTTCCGCGTCATGGAAGGAATCACGGCTTATTTGCCTGTCGGATCGATCCTGTTCTTTA
>Ga0265798_10001839_pt1 | contig 32161 bp, 23 predicted proteins | sample P3T30metagenome_FD_192430 | JGI IMG/M metagenome (GOLD analysis project Ga0265798, IMG submission 192430) | Plant litter microbial communities from East Loma Ridge, Irvine, California - P3 T30 | ecosystem: Environmental > Terrestrial > Plant litter > Unclassified | place: USA: California... | reverse complement strand
CCTCATCAGCAACCCCTCAACCAACACCGAAACAGCCCTCACCCTCGTAAACCAATTAATCTCAGGCGTCGAGACGTCCTTCCCAACCGCCGTCCGCCAACCACCATGGACGCTCCAATACCGCGTCTTCCGCGGCACCCTACCATCCAACTACCATCCCCCCACCGATGCCCAGGGCACGCCAATACAATACGCGCATACATTCCAGCATATGCTTCACCTCTCGAGCCTCGAACCGAATCGCACTTTCATATGCACGCAGCCGCCCGCCGGGACAAGCACCGTTAGCGCTATTCCGCTGAACCAGCAGGATTCGCACATATCGCTTCTTAGAAATGCTCTTGCGGCGCTGTGGCAGCCGCGCCATGCGCTTTTCATTCAGGCTGGCACAATCTATGCTGGGGGCGTGTGCACTGTACAAATAGCGGAGCTGCGTTCGAAACGTGACGGAGCGCAGTCTGGTGCCGTGCAATCTCCTGGTGTGGTTGTGTGCATTAGTACAGCTGTTGGACCAGATGAAAGCGATGGTATAACGGCGCAGGAAGAAGATGCACTGGACTTTGGAGACGCACAGACGATTATCCGCGAGTTTTGGGCGAGGATCAAGATTGGGAAAGATCTGGGCAAGGCTGATGTTAGGGAGATAATGATGGCGCCAAAGTATGTGCAGGGGTTAAGGGAGAAAGATGCTGTTGCGCGTATGTGGTGTGATGTCTTAAGACTCAGGGGATAGAGTCACCTGGCTGTAGAAGAGCCGGAGATATCACGTGAGGAGAGCGATGGACGAAGCGAATCGGACGAAGACTCGTACGACGGGATGTATCGCGAAAGGGGCATCATGTACCACGAAAGGAGCGACTCCTCGAGTTCGGGCTCTTGATCTCAACTTGCGGAGTTTGCAATTCTTCACGGGGTAACAACATTCAAAGCTCCTATTTACAAATACCTCATCGAATCGCTCAAACAAATCTCCAACTCAAGCCTTCGCAACGCCCAGCTCCGCGATGATAATAGACGCCGCCTTCTCTCCAATCGCAAGCGCCGTATTATTCGTATTCGCACCAACATTCGCCGGCGCAATACTCAGATCCGCAAGCTTCAAGCCCTTCACGCCATGGACATTCAACTTAGCATCCACCACACCATCCTGCTCAAACGGCGCCATCTTACACGTCGCCATCGAGTGCCACGTCGTATTGACATTCTCGCGCAACCACTGCTCAATCGCCGCGTCGTCTTCCTTGCTGTACACAAGGTCCTTGACATTGCTCAGCGGCTCAGTGACATCAACCACAGCGGCAGCTGAGCCCTCCGGGAACTTCGGGTGCCCGGCGGCGAGTTCGCCGCGGTAATACTTTGTGCGGCGGAGGACTTCGCGCTGCTTCTTGTATGCCCAGATTTGCTTCTTGAGATCAATGTCGTGCGCGTCGTTGAAGAAGCCGACGTCGAAGTTGAGGGGGTCGTCGACTTTGGAGCCGGTGATGTGCATGTGGCCGCGTGAGTAGGGGTAGGCGGTGTATGTTCCGGTTGTGATGTATTGGCCTTCTGGAACGGATGCTGGGTCGCCCAGGAAGCTATGGATGCGTTAGCAAGTGCGCTGTCTACCAAAAATTATGTCTTACGCTTGGATCACACCGCAAAGCATGAGCGGTCGGTTGGGAATGTCCTTGAAGTCCTTGTCCCACGCTGCGCGGAACTCTGGACCTAAAGCGGTGACCTCCTCCTCCGTTGGCCGCAGCTTGGATGAGATGTCAATGGCATTCCAGCCGAGCACCTTGTCGTTGTTCTTGATCAGTTCGGCAGCATCGACACGGCCACTGAGGATCCTGTCAATGGTCTGGTCCGGATCGAGATTCGTCTTGTATGGGTACAGCAGCAGATGGTGATCCTGGTAGTCTTTGCCAACACCTCGCAACTCCTCAACGACTGGCACGCCAGCGGCCGCAAGGATCTTTGAGTCACCTAGCCCTGAGCGTTCTAGAACAGGTGGTGTTCCACATGCACCGGCGGTCACGACGACCATTTTGCGTGCCTTGACTGTCTTGACAGGGTGGCCGGTCAGGCCGATGACTGCCTGGAACTCTGGGTTTGGCGTGTACTCAACACCGACGGCGCGTTTGTTCTCGTCGAACACGACACGGACGACCTTTGACTCGACGAGGACATGCAGATTTGGGTGCTGGCCATCCTCGAGCTTTGGGTGGAGGTACCTGTGTGCTGTGTCCTGACGCTTGCCTTCGGGAGAGACGTATCTTTGCCATCGCTCGAAGCCGTTATTTGCGTCGAGATCCTGCAGGTCTGCAATCTCCGGAAGCCCATAATCGGCCGCAGCTTTCATGAAGTCGTCCTCGGCTGTCTTGGCGCGGAAGCCACCGTCCGAGACGTTGATGGGTCCGTCGTAGCCGTGGTGTTCTTTCTTGCCAGGACCGTGGTATGTCTCGAGCTACGAGAGTCAGTCCTTGTTCTGAGCGGAAAGTAAAGGGAGGTCATACCTTCTTCATGTGGGGTAACATCTCGTTCGCAGTCCACCCCTCAGTCTTCCAGCTGTCAAAGTCGCTGCGCTGCGCCCTGGTGTACATCATAAAGTTGATGGAGCTGCCGCCACCGAGCGTACCACCGCATGGCACGATTGGCTCACGGTCAGCAAGCTGTGGAGCTTTGTTGCCCTTGTAAAACAATGCCGTCTTGGTTGTTGGCAGCAGATTTTGCAGATAGAAGACGGGGTTGACAATATGCGGCACGTCCTTGTTGTTTGCGCCCTGCTCGATGACTAGGATACTGAGATCGGGGGATGCTTCTGCGAGGCGGCCAGCGATGATACATCCGGCTGTTCCGCCACCTGGAGAAGGGGTCAATTCAGGTCGCTTGAAGGGATGTATGCTACTTGCCGGCAATGATAACGTCCACCTCGTCGATTCCATCTGCAAGCTTGTTCTGGAGACCCATGATTGCAAGTGACTGATCAATTCGCTATTTCTCGTTCGAAAGCACCGCTCCATACGCTTCGGGAAACCACTCCTTATACTTCCCGTCCACACTGTCTACATGCACTACCTTACCGGCGCGTATCACGCGGTATGCTCCATTTCCCCGCATTGTGGCCATTGTCGTTAGGCCCCATGAAGTTTGGTGTTGCGGTCTCGTTCCGCTTCCAGGCCGAGACGGCGCCACATAGCGCGTGTAGTTATTTACGCCGAATATGGCCGACCTGTCAGTTGTGAGAATCTCGAAATGTAGATCTCGAGTTTCCCCGCGTTCTGTCGGCAGTGGCACGGTTCCGATCGTGCGAAGAGTTCAGAGGTACTGTATTGGTCTCGATTTGGGTCCAAGGGTCCAAGATGGTGCGAAAGGAGCACCCTATTGCAAACCTTGGCTAACTTCTTCCAGCCGCCTCGTTTGCCTGGTGAGTGAAACTTATTCGGCTAATTCGACTGCATTGTGTGTATGAAGGCTATATCTATGCTTGATTCTATGCTGCGATTCGTTTACTGCTCTTAGTTGATGCAATGTGTTGGCAAGAGATGCGGTTGAAAGACGAACGTGTAACCATGCTTTCGTGAAGCTGAGCATTACAACAAGAGTGTTGCAGCGTACAGTATGCCTTGATTAACAACCAGTTCATTTCTGATAAAGTGGCTTGATTTGGGAGATGTCGGTGCAACGCGTCGACACGCACATAGTTGTGATTCTGCGGATGAGGGGAGATAAGAGCATACTTAGAGTAAAGGAGATTTATGTCAGAGAATTGGACTGCCGTGTAAGCTCTTGGATATATCACACATGCACAGAACTGAACTCAGCAGCATGGCTGACTCGAATAGTACATCGTTCGTGCTCCGATCCATATTCACACAGGTACATTTGTACATACTTGATGACGGCTCATAAACGGTTAGTTCGGATGGTAGTTAGTATACAAAGGATAGTTGAGTTGCTTTGGCTGAACGCAAAGTCTCGTGTAAAAGCTTCTGTACTTCCATAGTATACACGGTATCGTTCTTTGTAATATGATATACATCCTGCATCCCAGCTCAACCCCACAAAACCACTTCACCGCTCAGCAAGCATATTCCTCACGCTCCTCCAATAATTCCCATCAACCTCTTTCCTTAACTCCTCCTTCGCAAGCCACTTGAAGTCCTTGTGTCCCAGCTTATTCTCCTTGAGATTGACCTGTCCGGCCATTATCCTCGCCTTCAGGAAGAATGTCTTTGCGCCGTGTTCTGTGAGGCCGGAGGGAAGCTTTACGGTGTCTTTGTAGTTGTGCTGGTGGTGGCCGATGGGCACGTGGCCGACGAGCCAAGTGTTGATGTTGGGGCCGCCGGACTGGCGGAGGATGCGTTCTGCTGCCTGGTGTGTATGTTAGTTTGCGTCTGGAAATTTTGATGTGTGAGACGTACACCGTGTAGGTTCTCATCGTTCAGTCGGTCCTCAGGGAACTGCCACAGCCCGTCCTTATTCTTCACCAGCAAATACAGCGTCCTCTGCAACGCACGATTCAGGCTCTTAGTATCGTTCTTCTCATCTGCTTCTGTGCGTCTCGGCATCGGTCGATCGAATACTTCTCGCTCGATCTTCTTCATGCCCTTGACCTCGACGTCGCCTTCAGCTTTGCCATCTGTCGCCGCATCTTCCAGCAGGCGATCGACCTGCCACTCAAACTCACTCTCCTTTGCTCCTACTAGCACCTCATCATTCCACGCCTCGTCGCCATACCCTTTGTACCGTCCAATATCGCGTGCAGGCGTAAGACGCTGCTTCATCTTGCGCTTCCATTCTAGATCTGCAGGTGTGCGCTTCTTGACATAAAAGTAGCGTGTGAACGGGAGTGCGAGGCGCTCGTTCAGGCGGCGCTGATACAGGAAGTATGCCGATTCGAAGGGGTGGAGGTCTCGCGTTATTTGGGGTGGGCGGGAGAGTACGACACCGGCGTTGACGGCGTAGGAAGTTGAGGGTAGGGCTTGGGCTACGGGCGGTATGTGATGTTGGACTGGCTCGTCGACTTGGAGGGCGGCGGCGGCGGCGGTTGCGTATGTGTTGCTGGACTCTCTACATTTGCGGCATATTGATTGGCCTGCGTCCATCAGTTATTGCTTCTCTAATCCCATTTACATAGTATATACCAGCTACTGCGGCCAATCGCCTCGTCGTCCGTTGTCCCACGTTCATCCTTCTCGCCGCAATGTCAATTCGTCAATCACTTCCACCTCTATCGAAGTTGGAAAAGATTCGGGCGGGAGTGCATGTATTCGGCCTAGCGCGCATTACGTCAGCCGCAAGTTGACTTTTCCTTCGAGCGGCGCGCGACCACAACTTCTTCAATCCACGGCACCTTTCCTTATCCCCAGATTGCTCGTACTGTCATGAGACTCTGGGCATTTTAATGGTGCCGAGAAGAACTGAGCAGTCTTTTTCGCTAGCGGTAGCCTCACTTACTCCAAGGTTCCGGCTAGATAGATTATGTTCACATTCATGTGTCTTGGTGATGTTTTGGCGGCGACGGTCGCTGCGTCTGAGGGCTCGAGTGCATGCATGCGTCTATTGTGAAGATATGCTCTTGATGCAAGGCGCACGATGAGGATGTGATGGTCACGTCTATAGCAGTACGCCGTAGCTACAAAGGTATTGGGCGCAATTTCTTCAAGCACATGTTGCTTCGCTACGCTTGGACGATACCTTGGGCAGCCAGCGTGTTAGAGATTTCGAGCCCATGGATTGAATCTTTATAGGTTTCACAAATCTGCAGTTGCAATCTTGATGCATCATATTCGTGTGACTTCTGATCGGAGGTCTTTTGCTTTCCCCGACGCCAAGAGATATTCGCGGGACGCGTTCTGGAAATCTAAAAAAGCGACAGCTCCAGGTCACCACCACCTCACGATACCCCACACATACCGCCGACATGTCTCTCCAGATACCGAACGCCCCAAATGCCGGCCTGTTCAAGAATGGCTACCAAAAGTACGCGACCAAATACCCCACCATCACCGCACACGCACAACTAATCACCCCACAACAGCTACGACGCCGAAGATGGAGCTGTTATTCGTAACATCGATGCGTGCCGCACAATCGCCCAGACCGTTCAGACCTCTCTCGGACCGTATGGCCGCAACAAGATCGTCATAAATCACCTCCAGAAGATGATCCTCACCTCAGATGCGGCGACGATACTGCGGGAACTCGAGGTCGTCCACCCCGCGGCGAAGCTGATTGTCATGGCATGCCAGCAGCAAGAGGCAGAGATGGGCGATGCGACCAACCTAGTCATTGTTCTGGCTGGTGAGCTGCTCAAGAAGGCGGAAGAATTGATACGGATGGGTCTGAAGACCGCCGACATCGTTCTGGGCTACGAGAAGGCGCAGGCTGCGGCTCAGCAGACATTAGAGGGTATGATTATCTCCTCGTCATTCATACATCCAGCGAAGCTAATAGTCTGACAGAGCTGGTATGCGACAAGGTGGCAGACATCAGGTCACAACAAGAGCTCAGCAAGGCGATCCGCACAGTTGTAGCAGCCAAGCAGTCGGGCAGCGAAGACTTCCTCGCAGATCTCGTCGCGGAAGCCGTCCTCGCCGTCCTCCCCAAGAACCCCACCAACTTCAACGTCGACAACGTGCGCGTGGTCAAGATCATGGGCGGCAGCCTGGAGCAGAGCAAGGTCGTCAAGGGCATGGTCTTCGCGAGAACACCAGATGGTGCTGTCCAGAAGGCCACCAAGGCCAAGGTCGGCGTCTTCTCATGCGCCATCGACATCTCACAGACCGAGACCAAGGGCACCGTGCTGCTACACAACGCAAAAGAGATGATGGACTTCACAAAGGGCGAGGAGCAGCAAGTCGAGCAGATCATCAAGGAGCTACACGACTCCGGCATGCGAGTAGTCGTTGCTGGGTCCACCATCGGCGAGCTTGCACTACACTACCTCAACCGCTACAACATCCTTGTCATCAAGGTCCTTTCCAAATTCGAGCTTCGTCGATTGTGCCGCGTCGTCGGCGCCACACCACTCGCTCGTCTCGGCGCACCCATGCCAGAAGAGATGGGCACGATCGACATTGTGGAGACGCTCGAGATCGGCGGCGACCGCGTCACAGTATTCAGACAGGAGAACGAGCAGACAAGGACGGCAACCCTGGTGCTACGCGGAGCAACGCAGAATCATCTCGATGACATAGAGCGCGCCGTCGACGATGGCGTCAACGTTGTCAAGGCCATCACTCGCGACCCCCGATTAGTACCTGGTGCCGGCGCGACCGAGATGCAGCTAATTGAGCGCATCAAGGCCATCGGCGACAAGACCTCCGGCCTCGCACAGTACTCCATCCGCAAGTACGCAGAGGCGTTCGAAGTCATCCCGCGCACACTCGCCGAGTCAGCAGGTCTGGACGCCACCGAAGTACTCGCACGTCTGTATGTTGCACACGCCGCGCAGAAGGGCCGAAAAGACGATGAGTGGACCACCGGTGTCGACATCGAGAACGACGACAATACCGGTACCCTGGACGCAAAGGACGAGGGCATCCTGGACCTGTGGGTTAGCAAGAGCTGGGCTGTCAAGTTGGCAACTGAGGCTGCACGGACGGTGCTGAGTGTGGATCAGATCATTGTCGCGAGGCAAGCTGGTGGCCCGAAGATGCCTGGAAAGGCGCAAGGTGGCAACTGGGATCAGGACGACTAAGTGTTGGGGTCGGAAATGAAGTTAGGAAGCGACAAGGTCAGTACAGTAGAAGCTGTTCGTCGAGCCACTGAATGTGTCGATGAGTAATGATACATGCTTCACAATGTGCCGATTTGCAAGACTTTGGATTTGTGTTTGAATAGCACGAAGGACCTGACACATTTCCGTGAATGACAATACCTAGTCATCCAAACCAAAACAACGCCAACCCCAGAAGAACACACAACGCCACTAACATTTACTCCCTCGCATCATGCCATGTATATCAGTCGTATTCGAGACCATGTTACACATGAACGTATTGCATTGAATTTTGGGTATCATTCCTTGGTGTCTGTCCTCGTAGCACCTCCGCCCCTCAAACGTCTGAACCACACCCGGCCCATAGTCCTGCCATCCGATGTTTTCTTCTCCGCACTATTTGCGACATCCGCAAGCTCTCAAGCCGCGCATCGACATATCCTCTTCCCCCACACTCCACTCCCCCTCAAGTCGTAAACAAGGTATCCTCCTCCCTCAAATACTCACCCACATCCGCCTGCCTAAACGTCACCACTCCGGTGGGATCCAACTTCCTCGCCTCCGCCGTACTCCTCGCACTAACCCCAAACCCCAACGGCGTATCATTCATACTCAGCACCACCACTCCCTGATGCTCGGGACAGTCCTCGCTCCACCTTCCCACATGCGCTTTCAGCACGTTGCCGCCGTACAGGAATGGCATCTCGCCGTTGGCCTTGACCCATACTTTGTAGCGCGCGTGCGGGGCGATGATGGACAAGGCTGTGATGTGTAGCCGGAATTTCCCGGTTTTTGTGAATTTTCCTAGGCAGAGGCCGAGGGAGAGGAGGGAGTCGCGGGATACAGATGTTGCGAGGTTGGCGAGTGATTCGCGGACGTAGTAGCAGCGTGAGCCCTTGGAAGTAATTAGTATGTGGGATTTGGTGGGGTCTGGCGAAGGGTGAGGGTTACTTGTACGCGGAAGACGTTGCGGTCTGCGCCGCCGGTTGGGTCGGCGATGAGGTTGGATATGCCTTTCCCGCAGTAGGTTGCGAGTTTCTCGAAGAGGACTTTTGTTTCGGGTTCGGTGAGGGGACGCATTTCGTGGATATGTGTGTATGGAAGTTGCTGTAGTCGCGTCGCAAAAGTTACTGGCGATCTGCGTAGAAAAAAGTTGGGGCGCGTCGGCGTTTTGAAGTGCCGATGCTCCACCAAAATTCTCAGACTCAGTTCACGTCTCTGCTGTGCGCAAAACCACGAACAACGCCACACCACACGGCAAATTCTGCTCTCACGTCACAATGGAGCGAGTCCCTGCTGCCAAGAGACGCCGTTTGTCGCCGCCTGAGGACGGGGCTTATCCGATGCCCGCGCAACAGGATCACAAGGCGAGTTTTCTGCAGAATGCGTCGAAATGGGACCTGGAGCAGGACTACGAGAACAGGCCGCGCAAACTGAATAAGAAGAAGGAGAACAAGCGGCTGCCGGTGAGGACCGTGGAGGGCTGGGTTGCGCCGGCGCCGGCTGCGGAGGAAGTCAAGAGTGAGGAGGAATCGGACAGTTTCTTGGGCTCTGGAGACGAGGGCGAGGCGGAACGGGAAGAAGTTGTGGAAGAGCAGAAGCCGAAGATACCTGCGCGACAACAAATACTCGAAGCGAAGGAGGAGTTGGCGCGGATAGCGAGCTTGGTCAATGAGGACCCAGAGGAGCACATACATGCGCTGAAGACGCTGGCTGCGATTGCCGAATCGGAGAATGTCACGGTCAAGAAACTGGCGCTGGCGACGCAGGTGTCTATCTTCAAGGACCTGATTCCCGGCTACAGAATTCGGCCGCTCTCTGAAGAGGCCATGGGCGAGAAGATCTCCAAGGACGTCAAGAAACTGCGCACGTTCGAACAGAAGCTTGTCACGGGATATCAAGCGTACGTCACGCAGCTGGGAAAGCTTGCAAAGTCGAGTGGGCACAAGAATGAGGATGCGGCTGGATTGGCGACGGTCGCGGTGAGCTGTGCGTGCAATCTGATCACGGCAGTCCCGCACTTCAACTTTCGCGGGGAACTGCTGAAGATTCTCATTGGCAAGCTCAGCACGCGGAGAGTCGATGCAGATTTTGTTCGGTGCAGAGAGGGACTGGAGACACTCTTCGAAAGCGACGAGGACGGCACTGCATCGCTAGAAGCCGTCACCATGTTGACCAAGATGATGAAGGGCAAGAACTACCACTTCGACGAGAGCGTACTCAACACATTCCTGCACCTCCGCCTCCTCACCGAATTCTCCCACAAAGCCTCCTACAACAAAGTAGACAAAGCCGAAGAAGAAGAACCAACCGGCAAGCAACTGAAAAAGAAGCGCGAATTTCGCACAAAGCGCCTGCGAAAGGAGCTCAAGGAGAAGAAAGCCATTGAGAAGGAATTCAAGGAAGCAGACGCAGCAGTCAGCCACGAAGAGCGCGACAGAATGCAAGCCGAGACGCTCAAAATGGTCTTCGTAGCCTACTTCCGCATTTTAAAAGCGCGCTCCCCCCGCCTCATGGGCGCCGTGCTCGAAGGCCTCGCGCGCTACGCACACCTCATCAACCAGGACTTCTTCGGCGACATCCTCGAAGCACTCCGCGACATCATCACGACAGCCGAAGTATCCGCCGCCGCAGAAGCCTCCGAGGACGAAGACGCGTCCGAAGATGACGACGACGACGACGACGAAGTCCCCTCCCGCAACCTCACCCGCGAATCCCTCCTCTGCGTCATAACCGCCTTCGCCCTCCTCGAAGGCCAAGACGCCGCCAAAGCCGCGTCGGCACTCAAACTCGACCTAAGCTTCTTCATCACGCACCTCTACCGCACACTACACCCCGTCGCGCTCAACCCGGACATCGAACTGTCCTCTAAATCCTTGCACCTGCCTGACCCCAATCTCCCTACCCCCGCATACCCCACCACTCACAAAATCAACGTGCAAACCACCATCGTCCTACTCATCCGCTCGCTCTCATCTGTCCTCCTACCCGCCGCATCCCTCCGCGCCGTCCCACCCCTCCGCGTCGCAGCCTTCGCGAAACAACTCATGACAATAAGTCTGCACATGCCTGAGAAGTCATGTACCGCAATGCTAGGCCTACTCAACCGCATTACCAAATCGCACGGCAAGAAAGTCGCGCCGCTGTGGAATACGGAGGAACGGCGCGGCGATGGGGTTTTCGATGCTTTGAGGGGGGAGGTGGAGGGGAGTAATGCGTTTGCGGGGACGGTTTGGGAGGGGGAGATTTTGAGGAGGCATTTTGCGCCGGGGGTGAGGGAGGCTGTTGGCGGAGTGGATAGGAATGTTAGGGAGGGGCTGAAGGGGTGAGGGTGATGGGTGTATGGATATTTAGATTGGAGGGTGGAAGCTTCTTCAATGTATGCGGTAGCATGAGTGCGTGCTATTTTCGCTTCATGATTTGGAGATTGATGTCTGAACATTGTTGGATGCAACGAGCTCGTTGATGTATGGTTTATCGAGGGTGCCGTACGTTTCATGCAAGCCACATATACGCCTCCGAGCACTCCGCAGTCGATAAGCAGATTGGAGCAGGTACTCCATCTGTATCTTCCGATATGGTGATATGGTTATCTCGACTGAAGCAACAGGTCTGATAGCCTTTCGCGGACCCTCGCGAAAGGCGATTGGTAGTGATGTTACAGCGATGCGATTGGTCGTCGTGGTGCGCTAGTGTTGCTACACTCCAACAACATGACCTTACACCAACCTCACAGCAACGCCGAATGACGACAAAATGCTCATTTCGCCCCAGTTCATCGCCTACAGCCAAATGGTATCACCTTGCAAGTACGCGCTCATCATGCGATGTGCATGTAGATCCTGTTCTCTCGCTCTTCGGTCCCGCTTACCGCATTCGGGGTTCCCCAGATGTCGCGAACGGCGGACACTACGGAGTAGCGGGATAGTGGAATGTTGGGCTGGAGGAGCTGGGTGATTACTTTGAGATGCTGCGATTGGTTTGAGCTTTGTCAGATAGTGGGCGTTGCTCGCGAGTAGCTCCTTTATTGGGTGCGAGCTCGACTGGAGGCTTATCGGAGGGCGTGGATACATTTGAGGTAGAGATATATGGTCACGCTCCGTGAGCTGATGTCAAGTATAAATAAGAGCTCTTCGATGGCTTGTTGAAGAATTGGACTTGGCTTCAAACATTCCTCCATTGCGAGCATATCGAGCACTGAACCAAAACATCAAAACACACCACCATGTCTACAGGACTTCTCCACTACTTCACCTTCGGCAGCACCTCCACCAAAGAAGAAACACCCGCACCTCCACCAAAACAAAGCCCCGTCCGCGCCCTTCCAGCATCATGGTATACCTCCCAAGCAATGTACGACATGGAACGCCGCGCCATCTTCTCCCGCCACTGGCTCTTCATGACACACAGCACGCGCCTCAAAAACACCGGCGACTGGCTCCGCTACACCGTTGCAGGCTACGACCTCATCATCACCAAAGACCGGCAAGGCGCCATCAACGCTTTCCACAACGTCTGCCGGCACCGCGCGTATCCCGTCGTCGAGAAAGAAGGCGCGGGAAATGCGAAGATCCTCGCATGTAGATATCATGGCTGGAGTTATGGACTCAATGGCAAACTGGCGAAAGCACCAGGCTACCAAGACCTCGACTTCGACAAGGATCAGAACGGATTGTTTACCATACACACCCACATCGATCGAAACGGCTTCATCTGGATCAACCTCGACGCGTCCTCGCCCCCCGAAGTTTCCTTCGAAGAACACTTCGCCGACGTCGACATGCAATCGCGCTACACCGAGTCTGGCATCAACTTTGACGACTACGAGCTCGACCACACGTACGAGCTCGAGGGCCATTATAACTGGAAGATACTAGCAGACAATTTCAACGAGTGCTATCATTGTCCGACGACGCATCCTGATATCCCCGCGTTTTTGAACCTGGAGAGCTTCGATAGCGATTGCAAAGACGGGCATATTCAGCATCGGTGTGAGCCGACGGAGGAACAAGTGGAAGCGGGCGTGAATACGCATAGCACGTACTTCTTCCCCAACTCATCCATGTCCGTATCGTAAGTCCAACACCCACCCTCCCATCTTCCCCCAAAATAACATACCAAAAACAAAACCCAGCTAACATCATTCCGCTCAAGCCGGCACTTCGTCATGATCCAAAAATTCCTACCCCTAACCCCCACCCGCTCATCAATGTCCTACGAAATATACCGCAACAAACACTCCTCGGACACGCAATTTCATTTGATCGCAGACATGTACGAGCGCGTCATGCGCGAAGACAAAATCCTCTGCGCAGCCGCACAAGCCAATCTCGACAGAGGCGTCTTTGTAAACGGGAATTTACACCCGCGGTACGAAAAGGCGCCGCTGTTCTTTCAGGATAGCGTTAGGAACTGTGTGACGCGGCATTGGGAGAGGGAGAAGAGGGAGGGGAGGGAGGTGTGGGCTGTGGAGAGGGGGATGGGGGGGGATGAGGGGGGGAGTGCGAGGGATGAGGAGGTTTGTAGGGGGATTGAGTGTGGGGGTGGGGTGGGGAAGGAGGTTTTGGCGTGGTGAGGGGATGGACAAACAAACTTAATGTAGTCGATTGCTCGATCTGGGTATCAATCTTATTCCTTATCCCCATGTTGATACAAAGACAATCTCATGCCCTCACAAACTCCAAGCGAACAAGAGCGACTACTCCCCCAACTTCTCCAACAATTTCCTCCTTCTCCTCTCCACCAACTCATCATTAACCTCCTCCAACGTTGGAACCCTCCACCTCACCCCATCGCCCTTGTCCCCCGGCACCTCCACCCACTCCTGGTCCATCTTACCCGCCTTCTCCCCCATATCATCCCCCAACACCATAAACCTATCCCACGCCTCCTTCTCCCTCGCCCGCTCATAACTCAGCAACGTCCCATCCTCCTCATCCAGCCCATACCCATAATACCCCGCATCAACCCTCGACCTCAACTCACTCCTCTTCTCCCTCCCCTTCGCAATCCCCACATCATCCTCGGGCAGACTCTGCCTCTCAAACAACTCCTTCACACCCGGTAATTCCTTCGCGCGCCCAAAATACCTATACCCCTTACCCCCACCAGGTACCTCCCTCCCCTCCTCATCCAGCACCCTTCCCCCCCGCATATAATTCGGCCCCCCCAGGCCCCGGATCTGGCTCTCCCACATGTGCTTCTCGCGCATGAGCTTGTTGATTTCGTCGTTGAGGTCGCGGATCTGGTAGTCGGAGAGCGCGTCGTCTTGGATCTTGGTTACTTTTCGCGAGATTTCTTTGAGAACTTGGCCGCGCCATTTTTCGCATACGGGGATGGAGGTCACGGACGTTATTAGTTTTGGGCGCCGCGTGCGCGAGATGTCGATTATGCCGGCTTCGGCGGCTTGGGCGGCGCGGAAGCGGAAGAGCATTGAGTGCGCTTTTTCGGAGTTGCGCGCCATGATGGAGATTTGTGGGGGTTATTATTTGGTGTGGTGTGGTGTGGTGAGAGAGGTTTGCGCTGGATTGCGAGGATGGGTGGCTATTGTTTGGTGCGTCGCGCTTTGAGAAGGGACGTGTTCGAGTCGAGCGTGCTGTGTCGTTCGGAAGGACGTTGTGATTAAACTGATAGCTGCCCACAGTCGCAGAAGAGAAGGTCTAGTGGTGCAATGAGATGCGCAGGGCAATGGTAGTGTTGGTGTTGAGATAGAGACGCGACGAGAAAGAAGTTTGGACGTTTCACGGATTCTGCCGAATGACGCACACCGCCTCTTGGCGTTTAGCATGTTCGCATGAACTGGTCTGCATTAGGGACGATTAGCTTCATGCACGCGAATGCGTGTTCAGGTTCTAGAATAAGTCTAAGAATATCTTAGACAGTTCAAATCAACATTCACTTTGAAGCACAGAACGACGACTGCCAGCGTATGACGAAGACACTTGCTTGATTATGCTCTTGAATTCAACAAAGGACACTCAAAAGCGAGACTAAGACTAAGCGCATAACGCCGAGCAGATTCAGTGCCGTAGACAATATCTAGCCACGGTAAGGGAAGATCGCGATCATTCTTGCTTCGCAGTCCAGCTCCACCCCCACTCAAAATTACTTCGGAGCTGCCGTATACACTGCCTGACCTTCGAACGCCAGCACCACCCATGCCCCCTTCCCCACCTCCACTTCCACCTCGCCCGCTGCCTCGCACGAACCCAAACAGAAAGAAAGTACCCGCACGCAGAAAGACTGACGAAAACATACATAGGAGAATGGGTGATTATCCCAGTGACGCTATTGATAACTAAGGAAGAGACTGTCAGCCGCGATGCCGACTGAAGTAGTGTGGTGTAAAGTAAGGAATAGAATTAGAGGTTTATGCACCCTCAGTACGCGATTCCGTTCTCGATTCGTTGCGCGATTCATTGCGAGATGTAGCCCGTGAGCTGAGCGAGCTCATTAGCGATGGGCGGGAATTGACGTTGTTGCTGCTATGCCGCCCCTTCAAAGAGTGCATATGAAGGTGGCCAACGTCGTGTTTTCCTGGAGAATGTCAGTAACGCTAAACAGAGGGTGCAGGGTAGACATACCGTCGCAGCATGCGCGCACGTTGACCATGTTGTCCAGATCGCGTTCAACTTGGTCTTGGAGCTCACGTCCCATCTCCATCCTAGCTTCACTAGGCTCCTCATACGTGGTGGACTCTTGCATGCTAGTTCTACTTCGGCGACTAGAGAACGAACCTCGCATGGCTGAGGTTGGGCGCAGTATGTTGCTGAATCGGCTGGATACTGAGCTCTGTGCTGGTTCGGTTGAAGCTGGTCTTTGCTGAGAGAAGGTTCGCTGTTGCAGGGTAGGCACCTGCTTCTGTGGCGAAGATGTTCGTCGAGTAACGTACGAGGCCATGGAAGCCCGTGAGCGACCAGTCGCTCGCGATGAGCTTCGGTAACCTCCGTTGAACTCGTCTTGGATTTCATCGGCTGCTGGCTTCTGCTCTTGCAGTTCGCCTTCATCGACGCGTTGGCAAAGATAGCTGAGAGCGTTGAACCAGGTTTCATGGCGCTGACCTGTCGTGGCAGTGAATTTGATGGAGCGGCCAGGAGTGATGACCACCAAACTTTTCTGATGGAGTCCAGGGGGCAACGGATTTCCATCTTCGACTTCTTGCACAGCCTCAATCGCAACACTCTTGCCCTTCAGCTCCGTCTTGCCAGCAGTCTGTGGATCCCTGTCACTCCAGTACAGCGTTCGGGTATAGGGATGGATCCAGAAGAACCGTCGGTGGCGGTTCTCAGACAAGCCTTCGCGTCCAGTCTTGCGAGTGTACTTCCACAAATACTCGCCAATCATGGTCTGAGTGATGGCTTGAATCATACGTGGATCTGTTGCGCCAGTCGGCATCCCATTCGGAGCGAATTGAGGTCCACCCTGCATGTTAAATCGCTGATCAACTTCAGAAGTGAACGAGGACAGTGATGATCGTCGACTGATGGGCGAGGATGCTCCGCTTCGAGCCTCACTGCGATGCGATTGACGACGAGGACGTGGAGTGGTGCCGCCAGTCTTCGGAGTCAGCCCCGCGCTGCTTGTCCGGATAGTAGGTGTCTGTGGTCGTTTCTTATACGCCGAAGCTGGCATTGCTGGCGGGCCCATTGCTCCTGGAGTAGGAGTTGTAGGCGGCAGGATCTTTGCAGCTGCGGCAATGACTTCCTTGTGGTCCGAAGGCAGTGGCGGGGGAGATGCGCCACGCGAGCGCATGCTACTGGAACTACCAGGTCGTCGAGGGACTCGTGTCTCATTAGATTGCCTCCTGCTTGGCGACGGTGGCGGCGACATGGCCTTCTCTACCCCGGCGGAGGTGATCATGGCAGAATAGCGGGAGCTGCGAGCCAGCAAAAGCTTGTCGATCTGCTCTGCCGAGACCATTGTCTGAGTGCCTCCATCTGTCATGGGCGTGCGCGGAGTCTTGGGACTGGAGTTTGCGCTGATACCAGCCAAGGGCATGCGCATATCACGAGTGTCGGATTGATATCCACCAGACTGTGCTCGCGTGTCTTTGCTCCATGGTAGAACAGAGTCGAAGAAGCCGGGTTTAGTCGACTCGTCGCGCTCGATTTGCGAAGATGTCGCATTTGAAGAAAAAGGTACGGGGCCAGTCTTGTGTGCAGTAACGGGCCTCGATGGCACGTCTGGTTCAGTGTCTTGGGAAGAAACGGTCGAAAGCATCAATGTCGGCGCATTGTCCTTCTTGGCAGTAGAAGGTCTACTTGGAGTCGGCAGGAAAGCTGGCAAAGTGGGAGACTCGGGCACAGTATCCTGTAAGACTGTAACATTTGACAGGTTGCGTTGCGATGGTAGAGTCTGGGACGCCACCATAGGCTCGGTATACTGAGCGGCAATGTTGCCGTGTCGCAAGATCTGTGTTTGTGGCACGATGGGCTCGGTAGCCTGAGCAGTTTGCACCGACAGTTTCGAGGGCGTAGGCCTCCGAGGGTCTTTTGGCTCACTGCTTCGCGACGACATTGCGGGTGAGATGGAGAGCGTCTGCTTCCGCGGTTCTACTGGTACGGAAGATTGGTAGCTGACCGACGAAAGTTGAGGCACGGCTCGTGCGGGTACGATTGGCTCAGTTGCGTGCGATGACATGGCAGATACTTGTAGCATTGGCTGTTGCGGAGCCGTGGGCTCGAAATACCAGGACGAGAAGTCGGACAGATCCAGTTTTTGTGGGCGAGGGGCGACTGGTACTGTGTTGTGGGACGAAAGCATTGAGAGCTGCGAAGCTGCTTGCCTCGGCGCAGAGGGCTGTGTTGCTTGTGAGGACATGGACAAAAATGTAGAGAGCTGGGGCCGAGGGGCGCTAGATGGCTCTGTAGAACGGGTAGATAACCCAGACATCTGTATGTTATTCCTCGCCATTTCTCTTTGGCCATCCTGCTGCTGTAGAGTTGTAATTGATCCCGGATCGGTTGCTACCGACCTCGACGTTTCACTGGGTTCAGTAGACTGAGAGTGGATACCAGAGGCAACAGGAGCTAATGCCCTTGACACCGAGCCCTCCTTTGGCGCACTGCTCTGTTGTGCAATCTGTGACACACCAAGTGGCAGGGCGGCCTGTACCTTCTGAGCAGGTGCAACTGGATGAGTCTCGTGGGAGCTAAAGTCTGAGAAACCTAGTTGTGGGCTCGCTACCAGTCGAGGCTCAGTATGATGCGCAGACACCGAAGAGATGTTGAGTGACACCGCTGGCGTAGTTCGAGGTAATGTGTGCTGCGATGACACTGACGAATAGTTCGACGCAGGCAGAGTAACTGCCAGCGGTACACTTTGGTGACTGAACAAAGATGAGAACGCTAACGGAGCAACAGGCGCCGCCTGAGGTGTTGTGTGATGGCCGGACACATGAGAGAGCTGAAGTGGTACCACCGGGGTCAGCCTGGGAGCAGTCTCTTGCGTGGAGAAGGAAGAGACAAGGAGCTTGGGAAGGTCCACAGACTGGGGACTCGTGTGTTGTGCGAACATGGAAGACATGTGCAGACTTGCAGGTCGAGGGATCTGCGGCTGTGTGCCGTGTGACACGACCAAGGACATGCCCACTTTCTGACGCGGCTCTGCGTCTGTCATCATGCCTGAGTCAACCATTGTTGGCTTAACAACCGCTACCTCGACTGGAGGGTTGCCAAGCACAGATTTTCTAAGAGCACTGGGCGATGAATCGGGCGAGTATAGCACGCTGGATCGACTTGGGGTGCCCTCGCCCATGCTGCCGTCATCCTCGTCTCCGCTGAGGCCTTCCAACTCCGCGAACAAGCTCTTGCCATGGGCCGGTGTATTATCTCTGCTACTGTTGGCGAAGCTAGCTGGTGAGTCTTGTGCAACTGGAGGCGTGCCAGCGAGGAAGTCCAGGCCACCTCTTGGTGTAGATCTCCTTGAGCTGCCTGGTCTGTTCTTGAGACGGAAACGTGGATGCTGGTTCTGAAGAGGAGTCCTGACGTCTAGGTCCTTGTACTCATCGCCAGATGTGGACGCTGTGCTTTCGTACGAATCGTGTTCGCGGCCTCTTGTGAGTGAAGAACGACTTGTACGCGATGTCACTTGAGGTGCGCCAGATTCGGTCTCAGTCAACTCGTCGCTACTCCCTCCATCGAGTGTCTCCGCTCCAGTCATGAAGGCGTCAGTCTCCGTCGTCATGCCACCGCGTTCATTGGCGGTCTCGAAACCAGCATCCGAGGTCTCATTTGCAGTCTCGAATGCTTCATTGGAACTTGCTTCGGCAGCAGAACTGAAGCCACCAGGTACGTGTAGAGGGGAAAAGTCGGCCTGGCGTGGCCGTCGACTGGGTATACCTTGCGCTGCGTCTTGCTCCTCCCACTCCTCGTCGTCCTCAAGTATCTCCTGCGTGCCAGATCGTAGAGCGCCGAGGCGGTCGGGGCGGGCAGGCTTCTTGAAGCCATCCTTATCGCTCTTCCTGCGCTTGCCTGCGCTTCCTGGTCCGTTGAGAGAGCCTCGATTGGTTTCGAGATCGTCGCGAGCATCTTGGAGCATGCGCTTCAGCTCGATCTTTTCTGTCTTCTCGCGATGGATGTTGTTCTTGAGCTGCTGAATCATGCGATGTGCGTGCTGGAGCGAGTGCTTCAAGGTCTCGGATTCGAGCATGCCGTGGCGCGGTGTAGCCTTGCTGGGAGAAGGAGGTGGTGAGTGCTCGGGTGTCTGCGTCTCGCGCTCTTCACCTCCTTCGTCTTGAGAGGTGTCTTCAGCTGCGACGTGCTCATCGACCTTCATGCGGTAAGCTACAGCCTTTGCAAGTTCCTGGTTCTGGTTCGATAGATCTTCTACTTTGCGTTGCAGGGCGCTCTTTTCGGTCTCGGTCATGGTAACATTTCGCCGCAGACTGACCAGCTCGGTCTCTGTCTGCTTGGACTTGTTGATGTGGTCGTCATTCAGTTTGGCGTGCTGCTGTCGGAGGTCCTCGAATTCTCGCTCGAGGGCCGACTTCTCAGTGCGCACCAGGTTCAAGGCGTGGTTCAGGCGATGCTCCTTGTCCGCTGCTGACTTGGACAAGACTTCAGACTCGCGGACCTGCGTCTCGAGATTCCAGTTGACGTCTTTCAGTCGTGATTCGCTTTCGTCCAGAGTTCGCAGTCGCTGGGACAGGCCCTCGACCTCGATCTCCAGCTGTGATCGGTCCAGATCTGCGGCCTTGAGGGCGTCATCTTTCTCAAGCAGTACAGCTTGCAGGTCCTTGAGTTGCGAAAGCAGGGATGTGGAGATCTCGGTAGCCAGCGCAATATCGTTGATCCGGCTGGGTTGCTGATTTCGCTGTTTGCGTGAAGGGACGCTCACTTTGGTAGGCGAATGGTGGGCTTCGCTGGAGTACACGGATACACTGGCTGCGTTATCGGTCTCTCCACTTGCAGCGCGAGACTTGGGGAGGAACGCGCGAGCCGTTTCCCGTCCCACCTCGTTGAACTCCTTCTCCAGCTCGGCGAGTCTCTGTCGCAGCTCGGGTCCAATGTCATTCTCCTGTTGCTGTTGTTCCACTTCCACCAGCTTCTCCTCCAGCTCCCGCCGCTGTTGGACGAGCGAGTTACCGAGGTGTGATGTCTCCTGTAGTCGCCGTGTGGTCTCTGCCAGATGTGCCTGTAAGGCTCGCTTCGCTTGCATCGGAGAGCCATTTAGATAGAGGCTGAATTGCGAGTTGTCGAAGGCGGCATAGCGCTGGCGGTGGGGATCGTGTGCGCCCGGGCCGAAGGGGTCAGGGCCATTCTGGCTTTCCACGCCGAGCGCGCCCGGCGGTGGATTTGCTGTCGCCATTAGTTGTCCAGAGCACTGCGCCTAGTCTTCCATTGCTGGATGTGGTGCCGTCGTCGCTGTGGTGGTGGACGCGCCTGGGCGAGTATCGTGAAGAGCCGTTAGGGATGGGTCAATGTCGTGGAATCAGCGGTGACTGGCGACCGCGCTTATCGAGAGTGAGTTAGGATGAAAGCAGACCACGTTTCAGGGTGAGCGGAATGTCGACAGCACGGGAAGGTGAAAGGGCTTGGAGGTGACACGGAAGCGGCTGCTGGCGCAAGGGCGCGTGTTCGTGGTGGACAAGTGAATGCGCACCACAAGAACAGCGTCTAAAAACTACGTAGGGCAGAAACGAGGGAAAGGAAATGCCAGGCGGGCGAGAATGACGAGGGTGATGGAGCGGGAGTGTTGACGATGGCTGATCCCCTCATCGCCATCATGTTGGGCTATTCCTATTTGTGTACGCGTCGCGCAATTGGTCTAATAAACACGGGCCACGGGCCATCACAACAGACACAGACAACATGGTCGCCCAAACTATGACGAGAGCGGTCGGTGATTGCCCGACGGCTTTGCTGTCAATATCTGAATTTAAGTTCAGACCATGCTGGCTCTGGCGTTTGACACGTTCGAAAGAGAAGTGACGTCCTGCGCCACTTCCTCAGGTTTGCGCTAGGATTGGTCAGCCACGTCTCGAACTTACCACCACTGAGATCATGACAACCATATCTCCACACCCCACAACATTCCCACTCACTCGCAAAATGGAAGCTCCGGTAGTCAAATTCAAGAAGCGCGGCGCAAAAGCTGCACCCCGAAAAGCGGTGGCGCCACCACCAGCATCAGACTCGGACTTTTCCTCTGGGTCTGAGGGCGAGGGCGAAGACGGGCGCGTAGTGAAGCGACGAAAGACCAACGGAAATGCGCTGAAGGCCTCAACGGCAGACCAGAAGACGAATACCGCCCTCGAAGGCACCACCCAATACGAAGCGAACCGATCAGCCGTCCTAGAGACCAGCAATGACGCCACAAAGCAGTCGAACTGGTACGAGGAGAACACAGACGCCGCTCTGAGCTCCAAGAACCTCCTCGGAAGCACGCGCGCAAAACCGCAAACGTTTATCGAAAAGAATGCGGATGCGCCTCCACGACAGGTCGGCCCACAAAAGTCGTCCTCGAACGTCCGCACAATCACTGTCACAGACTACACCCCCGATGTATGCAAGGATTACAAACAAACAGGCTTCTGTGGCTTCGGCGACAACTGCAAATTCCTTCACGCCCGTGAAGACTACGCAGCAGGGTGGAAGCTGGACCGGGAGTGGGAGATGTCTACAAAGGGCAAGAAGCCAGGCGGCACCGTCGTCGCATCAGCAAATCGAGACGAGAAGGAAAAGGATGAAGACGGTCTAGACTATGCGCTGCTGGAGAAGATACCGTTTGCTTGCCTCATATGCAAGAAATCGTATACGAACCCGATCACCACCAAGTGCGGTCACTACTTCTGCGAGGCGTGTGCGTTGAAGAGATATCGCAAGGACCCGACGTGTGCGGCATGTAGTGCTAAGACGCAGGGTGTGTTCAACGGGGCGAAGAATCTACAGAAGCTGTTGGACAAGAAGCAGAAGTTGGAGGACAAGAAGAAGGCGGAGGCTGAGGCTGCTGAGAAGGAAGCCGAGGGTGGGGGTTGAAGTCCGTGTTGCGTCACGGTAATTGAGCCGCCCAAGACGATTACTGGAGAGCTTCAGGGCTTCGAAGCACATGTCAGTGAGCGTTGGTGGCAGTACACTCGTGGGCCTACAGGATGCTCGTCACGTTGAACAGACCAGCCTTTGGAGGCTGGCCAACAGAAATCGACTACAGCAAATTAGTTCACCGATGATCGACAGTCACCAGCGTGCTTGCAGACTAGTTCTCAAGCAATGCAGCAGTTCAGTGTCTGTAAAGATGCTCAAGCTTACCAGATGTTAAAGTATACGACGGAACGGAGCAAACGCCAAGCATAAAGCAGCACGCGGCCGCCGAGCCGGGTTCCCAAACTTTTCAGAAACTCAGTCTTTTTGATTTGTTCGTCTTTTTGCTGGAATCCTACAACTTTTCATTACGTCCTATGACAAGAAAGTAAGAATCGACCTGTAGGATTGTTATAGTTTAGAAACAAATTCAAATCACACAATCTGTGGAGAAACTCAGATGTGATGTGGTAAGAGGGCGGCTCACATCTTCTGATGTTCTGTCATTTGAACATGATTGCTTCCGACGGAAGCATTTCAGTCCATCCTTCCTTCGGCGGCTTTTCAGCCCAACAGAGGGGTCTCGAAAACTTAGGAGCGTAGCCTCTGATTGGTAGATGAAGCGCCTCTCTTATGGGCTGAAGGGGGGGCACCAGGTGCGGCAAGAATTCATGATCGATTAGCTTAGCAAAGCCCTACCCAGAGTACAACGAAAGTATAGCCTGTATATCCTCAATACTATTCGTAAAGACTTTCTACTTACTCAGAGGCTACTAAAGATAGACACGGTGTCGTTTTAGATCCTAAATATTATCATAACACTTAACTTACACCTAAAGTCAGTAGCTACTAACAGAAATGTCTTAAGATCTCTATTACTACTGATTAAAAGCAAGGCCGCCGTAACGCAAGCTGACCGTAACGCAAGCCCGCTACACAACTCTGCTCTAATCTACTTGTAATATTGCCACCTTGGACTAAGAAATATTCCTTCGGAAGCACACCTAGCTGTGACCAACAAAGCTTTACGTCTGGCCTGATATGATTAGGCTATATTCGTCGATGCTCGTTGATAACTTCACTATGTCGAATCTCGCGTCGTACAGATCACCTGTCTTCGCGTTCCTTCCCGTCGCGCTAAAACACCCCACCAATCTCCGCATGCGGAGACCCGCATTTTGAAACCCTAACATTCCGTCACTTCTTCATTCATATCATTTTCTCACAACTTTGGACGTTCCTGGCTCTTTCTAGATTTTCGCACTTTGTATCGACCTGCACCATGCCTCCAACCTGCCGTGCGCGGCTGTTGTCGGATCTAAGTGGGCAGACTGCATGTGATAAAGAAGCGACGTCTTCGGATGGGCGTCTTTGCGCGTTTCATTCGAGGCAGTGTCAAGGTCGGTAGAAGTGATGCAAATCTAGTCTCAGCGTTAATCGTTCCCAGCATTGTATCGCGGCTACAAAAAGCGAAATGCGGAGCTTGATGGTATGTCGGATAAGCTCCCAACATATTTGGCCAACAAAAAGGTTTCCGTCGCCGTCCACGACTTCAAGGGCGTGGAAGATGAAGCAACGCTACGGTCAATCCACGACTATGTATTCCGCAGGTACAACCTACTCGACCGAGTCATTCGCGCTCGCAGGCTGCATCACAGCCATTTCTTCGCCATCGACAACGACTACGGCCATGAGAAGTACCTAGATCGCTTGCAAAATGAGCGCCGTATCATGGTCAAAGCACTCGAGAAACTAGGGAAACGAGCTGCCTCTCTCATGCACCAGCAGAAGCAGTGGTACGATTGGGTAAAGAAGGCACAGGATGAGGAAGAGCAAAATGGTGAGACCGAGAGCAAGAAAGTCAAGCTGGAATCTATGCTCTTCAAAAGACATCAGAAAGAACTTGCGCGTCACCAGCATGGGATGAAGTCCAAGGAGGACAAGAAACGGCAAGATGAATATCTCAATGAGGTCTACCAACAGCGCCTGTCGGATATGTCCGAGGAGGAACAGGATGATTGGGATCCGGTCCAGGATGTGTATGGATATGAGAAGGACAACTATATCGACTTGATCAAATTCTTCCTCATGGTGGAAGACGATGCGCACTCAGACGAGGAGGAACGACTGCCGGCTTTGGTTGAGAATGACGGTACTCCAGGCTCTGCCACTGCAGATAAAGCATTGTCCAAAAGTGCCAAGAAGCGAGCTAGAAAGGCCAACGCTGAAGTCAAGAAGATGGAAGATCCTACGTTGCAGACAGCTGAAGGCCGCGGATCCAACGTCATCGAGATGGAAACCACACGGCAGATGCGCGACAGATTGCGTCAGCCCGTTAAATTCGAACGCTCGAAAGGATTGTACATGGCCGGTACAGGGCCCGTGGGTATCGACGCTAAGACCCACGTACTGCCCGAAGACGAAATTGAACAACTACTGGTCGAAGTCGCCGAGATCAAGAACTTCCTCTTCTGCCGATTCTTACTATCACAAGCTACGTTGCTTCCCGTCGCTCTTGAAGCCAACACCATCGAAGAGTTCCTCGAACGAACCGAGGTCACACGCGAGCATCTCCGAGACCTCTGCCTGAAGCTTGAGCGGCCAGGTCTCCAAGACGTGCGCGACGCATGCGCCGATTTCATCCGCGAGCGAGATGGTGTCGAGGACGAGGAAAAAGGGGATCTATCCGACGCGGAAGACGACAAAAATGAAGGCCATATACCCAGAGAACACAGACTCGTGCCGAGACACAAGAACGGGCAACCGGACAAGTACCAGACCAAACGCGAGAAAGCTGCAAAGAAGGCCAAACCGTTGCCCGCGGAGATGAGCGACGACGTGGAGCCTGGCGCGGTAAATTTTGGAACGATTGTGGATGAAGATCAGTACTCTCGCAAGCGCATGAGAATCAAAGTGTGTGGTCGATACATGTACCACTATCCCAGCGAGAAAGCATTGAATCGGGGCGGCTGGTACCACTTCTCCGTCATAGCGAAGGACTCTGATCTGTTCGATGCCGTCGAACTGTGCAGGAATTGGAACGAGTTCTTCGAGCTCAACATACTGTGCCTACACCACTTCTTCCCGGCTCCCAAATGGAGTCGCTTTGTGGGAGACATGCAACGCCAGCAACTCTTGCAATTAGGGTTCATCCCATACTTCAATGGGGAGAACGCGGAAAGGGTCACCAAGTACTTTCAGACTGGCAGTCGGGGTATGCAAAGACGCGCACACGCAATCACAGAGATGAGGAATTTTATCTGTGGACACATCAAGCGCGATGACCCAGTGAGCCGGCGCTTCATTCAGTACCTTGCAAACGAAACCTGGGAATTACGTGCTCTTGTTCGCGATCGCAAGACTGGGCGTATTCTGATACAGCCTCCCAAAGAAGAAATGTGGTTGCTCCGTGAGAAGAGTGGTTGGGGAAGAGCCAATAAGAGTGACTTCAACATCATTGGTAAGATCGGGCCGGAGTTCTTCGAGCAAATGGTATGTAACCATCTCCAATCGCCATTTACATAGTGCTAACATGCAACCTAAAGGACAATGCTCGCAAATGGCATTTTGGCTTCGTCGAGTACTACGACGTGTATATATGGGACGCAGCTCCCGGAAGATCGTTCTTTTTACTACAAAGGAAAATCGAAGAAGTACTGCTATCACTCTGTGTGGCCCGTTACGAAGTATGCTAACTTCATTAGACTCTTGCACGTGCCTTGCGAGTTCGTGTTCTCAAGGATATGTTGACAGCAACACGCAGCATTCTTGAAACAATCACGCGAGATCCAACCACGGAACGAGTCCGTAGTATCAAGCCAGGAGAAGACGCTGTGAGCATGTGGGACGGCCTAGACAAGACCGCCAAAGCCTATACCTGGTCACCAGACCTTCTCAACGACGGCGAAGGCGAGAACTGGCAAGAAAGCTTCATGGCCAGCTACACATATACCGAGGCCGACGAGATCGAGGATGCACTGCTTTTCCCGTACGAAGCAACTGGCGAAATGGCAGACAACCTCTTCCGCAACGACCCTAGCGCCATGGAAATTTTCGAGAAGGAAAGTATCGACATCCACAAGTTTGCTGTTGATCTTGATACCGACGACGAAGACTACGGTTCCGAGGACGACGACTACAGCTCTGAAATGGACGAAGAAGCTATTCAAGCGCTCGAGCCTGATGACGGCGACTCCGAATGGGGCAGCGACGAAGAGTTCTCCGATGACGATAGTGAAGGTGGCACATTCATTACCGCGGAGGAACACGACGCTATCGACGAGACGATCGATGCCCTTGCCGCGCAGATGAAGAAGATGAAGATGAGAGAGCCGGACTACTTTCTACCTATTATATGCAATCCGGCGGCCGCGAAAGGAATACCAGATGTGGTGAAGAACAACCCCGCGAATCTGATGCATGCACTGCGGAATGCACTTCGCTGCTCACAGGAGTACGATAGCAGTCCTATGGGGATTGAGTCTGATTTCTTCCGTCATATGGACCGCCAGAAGAGTAAAGGTATGTTGTGTAGCTTGCGTTTACTCCCTCTATCTGCAAGGTACACCCCTAAGATATGTACTTATCAGAGCCCGTGGAACTACGTGATGCAGGTCTGGACCTGTTCAGGTGTCACTGATCAAGTGTTTGTTGCGTTGATCACGTTGTTCCACCACTGCAAGCAGCACAATATCTGACAAACACAGTCTTCAAGAAAGCCTGGCACGACGCCGAAGTCGACCCAACCGCCAGGAAAAACTACGCCATGTCCCAGATTCTCCTCAACGTCATGGATAATTATATCATGGAGCGCAGCGGCAACAACGCCGGGCCCTTTGAGCTCTGCAAATTCATGCAACTCGCGTCCCACTTCCGCGAAGAGCGCCGCATCGTCGACGACACGTTCAAAGCCTACGCCGCCGTCGCTCTCTTCTTCGATACCGACAAGTTTCTCAATTCGAAGCTGGGCAGCTTGTTCAAGGACTGCCTGCTCCTGAACCAGGAAGAAAGAGCAAAGCACCCTCCCGATCGCCGCACGCACAGGAGCAACAAGACGATGCCGAAGGAGTTCTGGAAGGACTGGGACAAGCTGTTGAAAGATAACAAGCGCTGTTCGGCAGATGCTGTGGATGATATCTTCCCAGCCGAGTGGCGCAAAGCTATTCGCACCGTGGTCATTCGCCGTACGTCAAACCCTCCTCCCTTCTAGTCCTTCACTAACGAGACACCCAGTCTTCCGCGCCGGCATAATCTGCCCCTCCTACAGCGGTTCCGTAAACGGCATCACCACCGCACAATCCGAGCCCAACCGCCCCCTAGACCTCTACCTCGACTACCGCGTCGGCATACCCTCCGCGGGAATCGTCTCACACCTAGTCGACCCCACGCCCTTTGACCGCAGCTACCTCCTCTCGCGCGTCAAATCCTATTCCACGACCCACCCCGCCGCGAAATTCGCCCTCCTACGCATTTGGTCTAGCCCTTATTTTTACACCCTCATGCTCGGCTACGAGCGCCGCCCCATATGCTCCTTCCTCGACGACCGGGGCCGCGCGTGGGAATTTAAATTCGTGCCAAAGGACATGCCGTACAGCGAGTGGAGTATTCACCAGCAGTTGACGCTGCGGCTGGAGCCGTATAAGAAAATATTGGGATTGGGAAAGGAGGTTGTGGTTGCGAGAGATGCGGTGCTGGTTATGGGGATTGATGAGGAGGATTTGAGGTTAAGAGTGGGTGGGGTTGTTTGGGCAGTGCAGACGAGGCCGTGGAGGTTGGAGGTGGATTTGTGGAGGAGCTGGATTAATGTTGATGGGAAGTTTTTGGAGGGGTTGGATGGGGCGTGGTTGGAGTAGGCGTTGGATTTGGTAGTATGTTGTTGTGACGATGTTGTATAGAAATGTGTACACGATCCAAATACTCAATGAGAAGAAACAAAAATTAAAAGACCTGGCTTAGTCTTCGAACCAATTACAAAAGAGACATTGACGAATTGACATGATGCTGCCTACCCCACGGAATATATCCGCAGACCAGATCGATACGACGATGCCGATCCCAGCGTGCCGAAGCCCAAACAGGCAACTATCAAATTCCACCCCACCACGCCACAGGACTCGAGATTCTCGAGTGTGCATGTGCAGCAGGAGAGATTAACCGCAAAAGCCCGCATGTGAAGGCATGAGTAAGCGAGGTATACTTGTGTAGAGGCTGAACATGCTGATGGGTTGACATGTGAGTGAACGCGTGTAGTTGCTTTAGACACGGGCGTGGTGTGGCCATAACGACCCGCTCAGTCTTCTAGAACTGCCAATCTCCTGCACGGTGGGTCTTGCGATGGCTCGGCGATTGGCTGGCAGCGCGACAACTAGGAAGGTGTGCATCACCACGCGACTCTTTACTGTCCTCCGTCCGCCCGCCTGAGGTACGCTCAGGTGACTCTGACGGATATACCGCAGCTGGCCATCTCACCGCACGCCACGGCAAGGCTCGTCTTGTGACCCGACCGACCTGCCAATCGCTCGACGCATCCGGATGGCTGACTCCCACACGCCAGGTACCGCAGCCCACCGCCGAGACTAGTATATCCAGCATGAGCGCGACTGACCGCCGCGCAGGTGCCGCGAAGTATCTCCCCAACACCTCGCAGATAACGTGAGGCGCAGGCAACCCGTGACGGCATCTCCGGGGCCTCTCATACGCTGCATCCATGTACCTCACGACAAGCGAGCCGGCCGAGGTACCCAAGGGCTTCACAAAAGAGCAGCTGGATGCCTTGGCCCAAAATGTCGAGGTGCGAAGGCAGCAGCTCGAACATGGCATCGAGGAGTACATAAGCAGCCGCCAGGCCGAGCTGCGCCGGTACGAGCAGGACGTAAGTTCGATGCATGCGGCCTTTTTGTACGACGACGACCTGACTATCTGCAAATGCAGCTGCTAGCGCACCACGATTCCATGGAGCGCGAGGAACACCACCCCAACAGCGACGAGTGCAGCAGCCATGCCGACGACGGTCCCGCGCAATCCGCTTCTGCAGAGCCGGGAGAAAAGGCTAAACGCACAAAGCACTCGCGCGTGCACAAACGCGAAAGGGAGCTCTATGGCCTGGTGACGCCCGTCTTTCTCCCGCTGCTCGATGCAAAGGATACCTCGCCCAAGCACGAAAGGAAGCAACCGAAGCCGCACTCGCAGACGACCGAGGATGCGACGCCCTCGAGAGATGCAGACACGTCCACAGCAGGCCGCACACCGAGGAGAGAACACACAGACATGGAGTCCAGCACGGCACACGGGTCCAGCAGAGACACCACAACCACACCCAACGACTCGCCCAAGAAACCCCGGCACGCCAGCACCAGCACCGCGAAGAAATCCGCCCTGCGCCAGACCACATCGCGCAACCGCCGGAAAAGAGTCAGTCTCGTCATTGACGGGCAGACAGTCCTCCCCGCAGACACCGTCGCCGAGCCGGCACTTGTATCGCCCAGCAGCGAAGAAGCGACCTCGACCTCGAATTCCACGGCGTCACTAGACGACATGATTGATCCGCGGCTCACATCACCGCACGTAGATGCTATGCATCACAGCCTCCCACTCCCAATGTCGAATAACATACACTCGCCCACGAAACCGCTCGTCGAAACCACTTCCAATTCCCTGACCACAGACTACCAGCCCGTTCTCGATCCGTACCACTCAACCGCTACTACCGACTCGCCATTACTCGACGCGCCCCCGAACGACGAAGACGACGATCCCGACTCCTTCAACACGTACGTCGGCGGTCTGCACGGCTCGGGCATCGATGATGTTGAACAGGCGGGCTCGTATGGGTACCCGAGTAGTCTTGGCGCAAGCTATTTGGAGAGTTATATGCAGAGTCGGCCGTTGAGGGTGAGGATGGAGGCGGGGTTGGAGGGGAGGGAGAAGAAGGTTGACGCTGGCAAGGAGAAGCAGAAAAGTGTGGAGAAGGAGAAGGAGAAGGAAAAGGAGAGGAGGCGGGTGGATGAGGACGAGGATATGGATTTTATGGGGGAGATGGAGGGGTTTTGAAGGGGGGTGGAAGATTGGATAGGCTGATAGGTTGATGATTGGTGTTTGCGGTGAAGGGATAAATGTCTTGCTCAGGGACAATGTGCGTTTGGATACAGCACGATCCTTAAAGTCGTAGCATGGCATCATACTGCTCTTGGATACAGGCCTCTGAGTGCTTGAAATTACGCGTGTATGGATGTACTTGTACATATATATTCACAGGTACTTGCTAGTTGCTCGTACCCTGAATCCTCCATCCAACATCTTGCAACCACAAAACTCCCACCATCCCCATCCCCATACCCATCCACTCCATCCCCTTCCACTCCCCCCCCTTACCGCTCACTAACCTGCTCCATCCTCCCCACCACCCGATCCAACAAACTCACCACCTCATCACTCACAAACCCTGGCCCATCCACATGAATCGCATGCCCACATCCCACAGCCACAATCGGCCCGATGGCGCGTCCGTCGTCGGTCAGGAGCGTGAGGCCTTCGTTGTAGCGGCGCCAGGCGGGGTTGGCGTAGGTCATTGTTAGGAGTTTGGGGGTTGAGAGGGGGGGGTGGACTGTTAGGTAGGTTAGGAAGTGTGAGGGGGGAGAGGGGAGGGGTGATGGGATGGGGAATGGTAGGTGGAACGTACGGCATTCTTCTGCAAAGGACTCCCAATCATGTCCTACAACAGTTAAATACGGCCCTTTACCAAGATACCCCTCCAAACACGGCTGATCCGCACGTGGCAACAAGTCCTTTAGATTCCTCCTGCTCAAGCCCTCTTCACTCGTGACATGAACACCAAACGCATCCCCATACTTGCGCCGTGTCTCGCGCAATTCCTGAACGCTGACGCCATCAGGCAGCGTAACGTCGGACTCGGAATCGGGATTGGGCCATATATCCAGCGCGTCGGCGTCGGTAATGATACTATCCAGAAACAACAGCCCCGTCACGGTACCTGGATTATGCTGCGTGAACAAGCGCGCAAGGGCGCAACCTATACCACTACAAACGAAGATGAGGCACGGGAAGTGTGTGGGTTTCGCAGCGTCGAGGTGTTCGCGCCATATCTGCAGAATAAACTGTCGTAAATCTTGGCTCGCGGCCATTAAATCGTGTTCGCGTTCTTCTGGGTTACGGTCCGACTCAGCTTGTCCGTAGCGATCATAACTAAGCAGACTGGGATACGGCAAGCGGCCAACAATCCTTTTTTCCAGGAACGAACAGATACTCGCGTCCCAGGAGTCCCGCGTACTCGTCAATCCATTTAAATACACAACAAGCGTTTGCGAAAAGGGATTCGAGTGACCCGTGGGATTGGAGGCTGGGTAGTATGTGTAGTGTATGTCTAGGCCTGGATTGTGGTCGAGTTGGAGGGTGGCGTTTTCGGGGGTGGGGAAAGGGGCGAGGTCTTCTTGCGAGTGGTTTAGGCTGTTGGCGATTGGGATGGAGAATTTTCGGGCGGAGTGGGAGTAGGCGTTTTGGGCGGCGAGGAGGGGGGCGAGTTGGGCGTGGTTTGTGGTGGGGGAGTTTGCGGTGTGGTGGGTTGGGGGCATGGTGGTGGTGATGGATTTTTCTTTTCGGCTCTTTTTGGGTGGGTTGGGGTGGTATTAATTTACGGTCGGGCAGTCTGCTCGGAAGTTCTCAAGTGGTCGGTTAGGAAGTATGTCCTGATGTATGACGACGTTCGTGAAGTTGGCTGTAGTTATTCATGCGGGCGAAGGCAGTATTAAAGGAATCTTATGCTCTAGAGCTCTTTTCATGCAGCAAGCATGGTGAATGTTTGCAAAAATTGTACTTACTCCCGCAAGACGTTCAGTGTTATAGAGTTCGTGTTACCCCTCGCTTTCACGATCTCCAAGCCCGTCGGAAGTCCAGGCCTCCCGCCTTCTATCGGTCCGTAGGCGCT
>Ga0265798_10001838_pt1 | contig 32168 bp, 26 predicted proteins | sample P3T30metagenome_FD_192430 | JGI IMG/M metagenome (GOLD analysis project Ga0265798, IMG submission 192430) | Plant litter microbial communities from East Loma Ridge, Irvine, California - P3 T30 | ecosystem: Environmental > Terrestrial > Plant litter > Unclassified | place: USA: California... | reverse complement strand
GGCGACGTCCATGGTGGAGGCCGGCTTCTCGCGGATCTCCAGCATGTGCCGCCACCCGAGGGACTTGACGTCCTTCTTGGTGCGCGGAACGTCGACCTCGTCGGCGATGTCGACGACCGTCTTGCCCGTGTTGACGAGCTTGGTGGCCTTCAGGAGGTGTGCCCGCTTCTCGAACCGACTGCTCCGGTTCGCGTGGCGGCGGTTGCCACGGCCGGCGGAGTTGGAGCCGCTGCCGATCTCGATGTCGTCGACGAGCATGCGGGCGCCCCCGGTCTCGTCGATCTCCTTGACGGGGTGCTTCGCGATGAAGTGGGCCTCGCTGCGGGTCCTCTTGATCGGCTTGTTCGTTTCGATGATGCTCATGACGCTTTACCTTTCGGAAATGGGACATAGCTTTCGGACGATGGTACTCGCGCTTCAAACTGCAAAGTGCGATTTACATATTTTACAACTTTCCATACAATTTGCAAGCCCTTTTCTAAAAAATGATGAAAAAAGATTGAAAACAAAAGAAAAAGCCCCATGTACCGGTGGCAATGAGGCTGTTTCTTTGGTGGCTCCTCCCAGACTCGAACTGGGGACACGCGGCTCTTCAGGCCGCTGCTCTACCAGCTGAGCTAAAGAGCCAAACCTTGCTGGTAGCGTAAAACGCTTCACTATAATACAGGTGTCAGCGGCTCTTTGCAAGGTGTTAGCAGGCGCTAGTTCCTGTGAGTCGGGATCTTGTCACCCTTGTCGGTCAGGACGGTCGTGGCACCGCGCAGCGCGTCGATCAGTTCGACCGGGAAAAGCATCATCGTCTTTTGGCTCGGTTCGGTACTGATGCGCTCCAATGTTCCAAGCGTACGGAGGTTCAGTGCGCCGGGGACTTTCGCGAAGATCGCGGCCGCGTCTGCCAGGTTCTGAGCCGATACCTTTTCACCGTCAGCGCCAATGATGTTCGCACGGCGTTCACGTTCTGCTTCGGCCTGTTTCGCCATGGCGCGCTTCATGTCTTGCGGCAGTTCAATGTTCTGCACGCGGACGTTTTCGATGTCAACGCCCCATTGTTCAGTCTGCTTGTCGACGATTTCTTTAATCTGCGTGCTCACCTCTTCACGCTTGGAAAGCAGGTCGTCGAGTTCGACGTTGCCGGTGACGTCACGGAGTGCGGCCTGCGCAAACTGGCTGGTCGCATAGACATAGTTAGTCGTTTCCAGAACGGCTTTTGCCGGGTCGACCACGCGGATGTAGACGATGGCATCGACTGCAGCAGTGACATTGTCTTTCGTGATGACCTCTTGTTTCGGCACGTCGATCGGCGTCGAACGGACGTCGACGCGCACCATGCGTTGGATAATAGGAATGATGATCTGCAGGCCTGGTTGGCGGACGCCGCTGAACTTACCGAGCGTCAAGATGACTCCCCTTTGGTACTGGTTAATGACTTTCAGTCCGCTCAAGATGAACAGAACGGCGATGATGATGACGGTCCAGACGAAAAATCCCATGTGTACGTGTACTCCCTTTACTTATGGTTCCAGTATACCTTACTGACAGGTGTCGCGACAGTCGGGCGCTACTTCTTTTCGAGCGCCAAGACAATCAAACGGTCGATAAGTTGCGCGTAGCCGATCCCTTGTGCTTCCCACGCTTTCGGATACACGCTGATGTTCGTGAAGCCCGGAAACGTGTTCACTTCGTTCAAATAGATGGTACCGGAGCCTTTTTCAACGAAGAAATCTATGCGCGACAAGCCGCTGCCGCCCAAGATGCGGAATACTTTGGCCGCCTGGTGACGCAGTTCCGTAGATAGGTCCTCTGGAATAGGTGCCGGGATGCTGACGATCGACGAACTGTCCTCGTCGTATTTGGATTCGTAGCTGTAGAATTCGCCGTCCGGCTGGATTTCAGCAACGGCACTGGCTTCAACGTTCGGGTAATTACCCAGGACGGCCACTTCCAACTCACGGGCATCGATCGCTTTTTCAATCAGAGCGATCTCATCATGACGGTGCGCTTCTTCCAAAGCCGCTTCCAGCTCCGCTTGGGTACGTACTTTGCGCACGCCCACAGAACTTCCGGCATTGGCGGGTTTTACGAACAAGATTGGGCTGAGCTGCAACGACAGGTCGCTGAACTTCGGAATCATGTCGGCTGCGTAGTGCACGGCGAACGGTACCACGTTAATATCATTGGCCGCTGCCACTTCTTTCGTGATGTATTTGTTCATGGCGGCCGCGCTCGACGTCATATCGCACCCGACAATCGGCACGTGGAGCAATTGTGCCAGCGCTTGCACCGAACCGTCTTCCCCATTGCGGCCGTGCAATACGGGCAGGATGACATCTGGCGTAATAATAAGATCGCTGCCTTCAACGGCAAAAGCGCCTTTGCCGAGCACCGGCAAGAGTTGCGCCGCGTCATCCGGAATGGTTCGGCTGACGGATGGAACGTGCCACCACGCCCCGTTCGGGTCAATGTACCCGTAGGTCACCGCGTACTTGGTTTTGTCGAGCGCTTCGTCCACGTTTAACGCCGAAGCGACGGACACGTCGTGCTCTGAAGATTCGCCGCCGAATAGTAATACTACGGTCTGCATTGCCTTCCAGTATAATGGAAATATGCAAAGAGTGCCACTTGCCGAACGCATGCGCCCGAATACGCTCGAAGAAGTGATCGGTCAGACGCACCTTTTGGGCGACCATGAAATCCTGAAACAAATCGTCAAAAACCGCGAGCCGGTCAGCCTTATTCTATGGGGCCCGCCGGGCAGCGGCAAAACCACGTTGGCGCGTATTATCGCCAAGGAAGTGAACGCCGAGTTCATTGAAATTTCCGCGGTCACCAGCGGCAAAAAAGACGTTGAACGCATCGTCGAGCACGCCAGGCAGAACTGGAACCTGCAACTGCGCACCATCCTGTTCGTCGATGAAATCCACCGCTTCAACAAGGCGCAGCAAGACGCGTTTTTGCCGCACGTCGAATCCGGTCTCATCACGCTGATCGGCGCGACCACCGAGAACCCGAGTTTCGAAGTCATCACGCCGCTGCTCAGCCGTACCCGCGTGCTGGTATTGCAGCCGCTGCAAAAAGAAGAAATCATTAACATTCTGAAGCGCGCTTTGAAACTCGACAAAATGACGTCGCGGGTCGAGCCGAAAGCACTTGATTACATCGCGGAACTTTCCGGCGGTGATGCCCGCGTGGCGCTCGGCAATCTGGAACTTGCTTTGGGCATGGCCAAAAAAGTGAACGTCGAAACGGTCAAGACCGCCGCGCAGAAACGCGTGCCCGGCTACGACAAAAAGGGAGACATGCACTACAATGTCATTTCCGCCTTCATCAAAAGCATGCGCGGCAGCAACGTCGATGCGGCGCTCTATTACCTGGCCCGCATGTTGGATGCCGGGGAAGACCCGAAGTTCATTGCCCGCCGCATGGTCATTTTCGCCTCTGAAGACATTGGCTTGGCCGGGAACGGTGCCCTGGGGCTCGCCCTGAACGCGTTCCAAGCCGTCGAGCGCGTCGGCATGCCGGAATCCTCATACATACTGTTCCATGTGGTGACGGCGCTGTCACAGAGCAAGAAGTCCCGCCAAACCACCGATGCCATGCACCGCGCCCAGTCGCTTGCCAAGCGTTACCCGGACGCGCCGGTACCGTTGCACATACGCAACGCCCCTACCAAACTCATGAAAGACCTCGATTACGGCAAGGATTACAAATGGGAAGCCGACTTCAAACACCAGAAAGGCTTTCTCCCCGACGAGCTCAAAGACGAAAAGATTTTTTGACGATGCTATAATGAAGCCATAAAGGAGATTCCCATTCATGGCAGAAAAAAAGAATACACCCGTCACGCCCGAACCGGCAGCAGTACCCACTGAGGTACAGACAGTCACGGAACAGGCGCCCGTAGAAGGTGTGAAAAAATCCAAACTCAAGGTCGCGTTTTTGTACGTCCTCATTGGTGGGCTGGCAATATCAGCGCTCATCTCGATCGTCGCGATTCTGATCGGCGAGTTCAATGATGTCGTGCAAAAGGCACTGGCGACAACGTTCATCTTCGTGACCCACAGCCTGCTCATCTTGGCGCTCGTCTCGGCGGACCGCAATGACAGCATCGGCAAATCTTTGTTCGCAACGACCATCTTTACGGCCGTCATCCTGAACATGCTCACCACTACTCTCGGCACATGGGGCGTATGGGGTGATGACATTTCGTGGCGCGCCTTCCTGTTCTTCGTATTGGCCATCGGCTCATCGTTCATCGCAACCGGCATTCTGAAACTCCGCGTTGCGCACCGTCCTACGAAGTACAGCGTCTACGGAACGGTCGGCGTCATTGCCGCCCTCACGTTGGTGCTGATTCCTTGGATCTTTGCCCACGACCCTTCATCACTCGGTGACTTTTACTACCGTTTGATCGGCGCGTTGACCATCCTCGGTGTCACGATGTTCGCGCTTTCCGTCATCTTCAACCGCATCGCAGTTTCGCAAAACCCGGCACTGAAAGAAAACGTGACGAAATCACCGGACATCTCCGGCGGCCTGCTTGCGATCTACATCGTGCTTGGCACGTTTGTCGGATTCATCTGGATCATTGGCATGGTCGCGCTCATCACCAGCGCCGACATGGCAGACAACGATCACTATGTCCCGTCGCACCAACGCTACGACAGCGAGTACCGTTACGACCGCTACTAGTAAAAACAATCCATACAATAAACGCCGCGTTACAGCGGCGTTTATTGTATGTCAGTGCTTATTGGTCGCGTTCTTCGAGCTCTTGTTTGAGCGCGATGTAAACGCCGTTCGTCCAGCCGAAACCGTCTTGCAGCACATATTCTCCGCCGCCGCCCAGGCCGTCCCCGCCCATCACGTTGTATTTCTCGACTAACCGGTGCGTCTTGTTGAAGACGGTATCATTCAGGTCGATCCAGCGCTGCGCGATCGTGTCGGCAAGTTCGTCGTATCCGTAGTTGCGCAGGCCTTGAACGGTCGTCCATTGCAGCGGTGCCCAGCCGTTCGGGCTGTCCCATTGCTGACCATTTTCAATCAGGGTCGTCACGACGCCGCCCGGTTTCAAGAAGTCGCGTTTGATCACTTCCGCCACCTTGGCAGCTTCGGCTTCACCGGCCAAACCGGCATACAGTGGGAAGACTCCGGCCAAGCTCATCACTTGCGTGCTCTCTTGGTGATGGAAATTGTAGTCCATGTAAAATTCCCTTGTTTCGTCCCACATGTATTCGTTGACGGCGCTCTTGCGGCGTGCTGCCGCTTTGCGGAACCGTCGGACCGTCACAGGGTGCAGCAATGAATTGTGGGCATCAGCAATCGTCTCTTCCAGCATGTACATCAAGCTGTTGAGGTCGACCGGAATGATATCGGCAGTGTGAATCGTTTTCAAGTCGTTCGGGTCGGTCAGCCAGCGAGAGCTGAAGTCCCAGCCTGATTCTGCCGCCGCACGAAGGTGCAGGAACAGCCGGTCACGAACGCGTTTGCCGGATGACAATGCGGTTTCGTTGTCTTCACGCAGCGATTCCGGGCGTGCGGTAACCTTGTTGTCGTAGTAACGGTTCAACAAGCTGGCGTCCGACATGCGAACGACGCGGCGGTAGGCATTGTGTTCGGTTTCTTCGAGCTTGCGGCGCCCCTTCATCCAAAAACGGTATTCAATTAGCAGGTGCGGCAAATAATCGCGGTATACTTTCTTGCCTTTGTGTTGCGCCAACAGGTGCAGCATCATGACGAAGAACGGCGGCTGCGAACGACTCAAGAAGTACGTACGGTTTGCCGTCGGCACGTAGCCGTATTTGCGAATCATGTAGGCAACGTTCTTCACCATGCCTTCCAAACGCTTCCACTCCCCTTGTGCGGCCAAGCCGAGCATGATGAAATAGCTGTCCCAATAGAACTGCTCGTTGAAACGGCCGCCCGGCACGACATAGGGGTGCGGCAACGCGACTAACGACCCGCGGTCAACGCGGTTGCGGCGCTCCAAATATTTCCAGAGGCGGTTGATGTGCTCGTCGGCGGTATCTTCCGGACCGACCGTAAACGGCTCTTTTTTGTAGAGCACTTCAGAAAGATCGTAAAAATGGCGGCTGACGAATTCGCGCAAATCGAAGTTCGGGTCTTTCTTCAGCAGCTTGTATTCTTCCTTGATGGACCTGACGCGTTTTTTCGGAACGAGGTCGACGAACGTCTTGCCGTCGGGGTAAATCTGCTGTGTCTGCACGTCGCCGAACAGGTCTCCCAGCAGTTCGTCAGGGCCTTTTTTGCTTTTCATCAAAACACCCGTCGCTTTGACCAGCGACGTTTTCAATACTTCAATGTTTTGTTTTGTGTATGATTTTGCAGACATAGTGTTTACCCTTATTCACTTCTATTATAAGGATGATTCAAATAGATGAAACCCCCATTATTGCGGTTCGGTGCCTTTCAACGAAAAGCCGCTCGTCATCCGAAGATTCGAGCGGCCAGCCGTGCGCCCAGACGGGCTACTTGTTGCGCTTGCGCTGGTTCGGGTCGAGGAACCGTTTGCGGAGGCGAAGGCTTTTCGGCGTGACTTCCAACAGTTCGTCGTTCTCGATGAAGTCGATAGACTGCTCAAGGCTGAGGTCGGTAAACGGCGTCAGCTGGATGGTTCCGTCGCTCGAAGACGTACGCATGTTCGTCAGCTGTTTGCCACGGCAAACGTTGACGTCAAGGTCGCCGCCACGGTTGTACAAACCGACGATCATACCTTGGTAAACGGTCGTACCCGGGCCGACGAAGAGTTCGCCACGAGCCGAAACGTTGTCGAGTGAGAAAGCAGTCGTTTGACCCGCTTCAGTCGCGACCAGCGCACCGTTACGCGTCTGCTGCAATTTCTGACCGACCGGCTGGTAGCCGTGAGGCAACGTGTTCATGATCACCGTTCCTTTTGTCGCGGTCAGCAAGATGTTGCGGAGGCCGATCATCGCACGGGTCGGAATGATGTAGGTTGAACGAGTCGCACCACTCGGCGTTTGTTCCTGTTTGACAGGGGCTGCGCGGCGAGTACCAAGTTCTTGGCTGACGGCACCGAGGAATTCCGCACCGACTTCGATGAGCAATTCTTCGACAGGTTCCATGATTTCACCATCTTTTTCGATCGTGACCGCTTGCGGACGTCCGACTTCGAATTCGAAGTCTTCACGGCGAAGCGTTTCGATCAGAACGGAAAGGTGCAATTCACCACGGCCGGAAACGATGAATCCGATACCGTCTTCTGCCACTCGGAGTGAGACGTTGGTTTCCGTTTCCTGGCGAAGACGATCACCGATTTGACGGCTGGTATTGAATTTCGCTTCTTTACCCTTTAGCGGGCTGGTGTTCGGGCCGAGGTACATCGAAAGTGTCGGCGCTTCGATTTCAAGCACTGGAAGCGCGTCAGGATGTTCTTTGTCAGTGATGGTTTCACCGATTTTCGCATCAGCGATACCAGTCAGAGCGACAATATCGCCTGCACCGGCTTCAGTCACTTCTTCACGAAGGAGTCCGCGGTACACAAACAGTTTTTCGATTTTTGAAGAAACGAGCGTTCCGTCGCGCTGGATAAGCGACAACGGCAGTGCTTTGGAGATCTTCCCTCGTGAGATACGGCCGATGGCGTACTTGCCCAAGAATGAATCGTAGTACAAAGAAGTAACAAGCATCTGGAACGGTTCGTCGATCTTGACGTCCGGCGCCGGAATGTCGTTGATGATTGATTCGAAGATAGGCGTCAGATCCGTATCAAGATCCGTATTTTCAGGAAGCGATGTCCATGCTTTGCCTTCACGGCCGATGGCGTAGTAAATCGGGTACTGCAACTGGCTGTCATCGACGGCAAGTTCCAAGAAGAGGTCGGAAACTTCGTCTTCGACTTCAGCGATACGGCGTGACGGCTTGTCGATCTTGTTGATCACGACGACAGGCTTCAAACCGAGTTCGAGCGCTTTTGAAAGCACGAACTTCGTCTGAGGCATCGGGCCTTCCTGCGCGTCGACGATAAGAAGAACGCCGTCGGCCATGTTGAGCGTACGTTCGACTTCACCGGAGAAGTCAGCGTGTCCCGGGGTGTCAATGATGTTGATTTTGTAATCGCCGTAATACACTGCGGTTTGTTTCGCCGTGATGGTGATGCCGCGTTCATGTTCCTGGTCACCGCTGTCCATGATGAGCGACTGGTCCATTTCGGCCTGGTTTGAACGGAAGGTATTGCTCTGCTTCAAGAGGCCGTCAAGAAGCGTCGTCTTTCCGTGGTCGACGTGCGCGATGATCGCGACGTTTCGAATCTGTTGTGGGTCTTTCATAAAAATATGCCCGCTGTCGTTAATCAGGGGCTTCCTTATCTGTAATTAAAGCACACTTTACCCCTTTACGCAACCGATTTGGTACCGTCAATTGCCAAGCCGGCCATCCGTCGCACGACGTGCAAGAAAGCAATTTCCTGCCAGACGGTCATTTCCGCATTGGCTGTCACGCTGCCTTCGTATCCGGTTTCCGCAAATTCGTTGAACCATACGTTCGTCGTGATGCTTGCCCTTTTGTTTTGTCCGGGCTGCGAACGCTGAATGGCATGCGTCACATTCAGGAACCGGTCGCCCTTTTCGTACTGAAAACTTGCGCCGAGCTCGCGCATATAATCGAGGTGTCCGTCGGTGAATTCGACCGCTTCAACTTTGCCCTGAATCATCATACGTTGGGTTTTTCCGCTCTCATCCCAGTTGAAAGTTTCAACGCTCGCATACGAAGGAACAGTGAAAAATTCAGGATCGAAACATACCTCATCTTTGGTGTAGGGATCTTTCAGCGTCAAAGCGTTTTTCAGCGAGTCGACGGCAAGGTGCGGATGAATCGCATTAAGTGCCATATTCATTTCTGAACGTGCTTGCAGGGGCGCAACTTTCGACTCGATGCTCGAGAGTGCCGACATGTTTTCCTCTACCTTACGTTGCCATATCTCGTTTGAGGTTTCGAGGTACAGGAATGCCGATGAAAGCGGCTTGGAATCAGGAACAGTCATCCGCTTTCCGGATTCGATGAGTTCTACGTTCAAATGTTCCATACGTTCGCTCCTTACTTAGTGTTGTATATACACTATATACCTGTTGTGTACAGAGAACAAGAAACTCCCCATTTTCACGGGGAGTTTGAATAATATCGATCTGGTGCGCGTGAGAGGACTTGAACCTCCACGTCCTTGCGAACACTAGCACCTCAAGCTAGCCTGTCTACCAATTCCAGCACACGCGCACAATCCAGATTGTTAAATAAATAAACTACCAAAAATGTCGGTAGTTCACTTATGGTGGGCGCTGAGGGATTCGAACCCCCGACCCTCTCGGTGTAAACGAGATGCTCTAGCCAACTGAGCTAAGCGCCCTAACAGGAGGTAATTATATATGAAAGCACCCCTTTAGGCAACTATAAAAACGCTACGGCGTCCGCTGTACCAAACGGTCGCCGACCGTCCAGTACAAGACGTCTGAATATCGGTCCGTTGCCGTAACCATTTTTTGATCCGGCGAAAGCGTATGAACGCCTTTGCTATGCACGTACTGGGTCGTCGCTTGGAACAGCCCGAGTGCCGGCGCGTCAGCCATCCACTGCTTTGAGAATGTGACGTATTTCGCATTGCGAAGCGCCGGGTCAACCACGGTGCGAGCACTTGATAACGCGTCGTCGCTGTTGGTGTTCGAGTAGTTCGAGAAGTTGAAACCTTTGCTCGCCTGGGAAGAATGCCAGTACGCATAAACGTCCGGGTCGCCGCCGATCGTCAGCTGGTACATCAGCACGTCATAGTTGCGGGGCTGCAAAATATTTTGTACGACATTCTGGGACGGGTCAGACGGATCGACAATGTTCGTCGTGACCGTGATGCCGAGGCCTCGCCATTGGTCGGCCATGGCATTCAATACGCGCTCAAAATCGTTGTTCTTCGTCGTAACGACGGTGATGCGCAGCAGGTTGCCTTCTTTTCTACGAATACCACCTTCGGATTTCCATCCGGCTTGGTCGAGCAGTTTTTCAGCCGCCGCCTTGTCGTATGTCGGAGCAGCCGGCACGTCGCCCGTCACTTGCCCGTTGACGAACGGAAGATGAATTTCTGGGGTTCCCTTGCCGACCACATCTCGCAATGCCGCCGTATTCGTCCCGGCTTGCAGCGCTTGGCGCACTGTTTTGTCAGCCATAACACCAGTTGTCGTATTGAAAAGCGCGTACACGCCGGCCGCAACAGGATCACGTTCGACGTCATAGCGGTCGCTCTTTATTTTTTGCGTATCGCTCACCGTCAAATCTGTTGCGGCATTTACTTCCGACGTCGTTACCGCACGAACAATAGAATCGGTCGTGGCGTAGACGTGCAGCTGGAAGCGATCGAGTTTCGGTGCGCCGCGGTAATAATCCTCGTTGCGTGCCAAGTGAATGATGCTGCGCCCGCTGGACGGATCAATCGTCTGAACGAACCGGAAAGCAAACGGTCCGCTGCCGACCGGTTTCGAACTGAAGGCGTTTTCGCGCATCTCCGACGGCGCGACATCACGCAGTACGTGTTCCGGAAGAATCGGCAGGTAATCCAACGCGTGCGGAAAGGCGGCGTAAACGTCAGGCAGTTTGAATTGCACCGTCAGATCGTCGGTCGCGGTCGCGGTAATGTCGTTCCAGCCGGTAATCGTCGAGCGCGTCGCCGGGTTCTTCAACAGGTTGACGGTAAAGACGACGTCCTTGGCACGAATATAAATGCCGTCCTGCCATTTCGCATCGGGGCGCAAATTCAACGTATACGTCATGCCGTCTTGGCTCACCTGCATGCCGCTCGCCAGGTCGTAATTCAGTTTGCCTGATTTGTCATAGGTAAGCAGACGTGAAAACATAAGCGCGCTGGCTGATTCTTCAGCACTAGTACTCGCAAAAATAGGGTTCAGCGTATTTACTGGGCCGAGTACCGCTTCGGCATAAGTACCGTCTTTCGCATTGGCTACCGCACGGTAACTCTGCTGGTACCACATGAGTTGCAAGCCGCTCGCGCCGATGATCAACCCGATAGCCAATACCCAAATAATGATATGCTGGCGTACTTCACGGATACTGTCCATGCGTTTGAAAACGAAACGGCGCGCATGGCGGACGGTGACGCCCTCCACTTTTTTCATGCGCTTCGAAAGGGCTTTCGAGTTGAAACTCAACTTCGGAAGTCGTCGCCATTTGCCGGGTTTGTTGTCTGCCACTGTAGTGGAATGCTCCTTATGCTAATTTGCGCCTGGCAAAAGAAGGCCTGCCAGAATCGAAAGAATAAAGATCACGGCAAACACGATGCTGACCTCAAAGAGGTTCTTGTCGATGCCGCGACGAGTCGTGTAAAGTTCGCCCGAGCTGCCGAAACCGGCACCGAGCGTCGCACCGCGCTGCTGCAGCAGAATGGAAACGATCAGCAATACGGCTGAACCGACGGTAATAAATTGCAGAATTGTGTCAATTGTCATAGTGTACTCCTGATTTGCCGCCTCGGATTTCGACTGCGGCGCTTACTATATAGTTTATCAGACTCAAGATGATTCCGGTAAGAATCGAATTGAAGAAAGATATTGAAATACCCGGCGCAAGCGCGATAGATATGTATACCAATACGCCGTTTACGATGATGACGAACAGTCCGAGCGTCAACAGAATTGCCGGCAAAGAAAGTACGACCGCCAGCGGTTTGAAAATGCTGTTGATGATTGAAAAGATGAAGCCGGCGAACAAGAACCCGCCCAGGCCAGCAGTGACTTCGACGTCATGCAAGCCCGTCCCCAGCAAACGGAAAGATATCCACAAACCGAATGAGTTTAACATCCAGCGGACGAAAAATACGAGAAGTTCCCTTTTCATAACGTTACGCTTAGTATATCACAGCGATGTCGGCAGGTCGGCGCTCAAGTTCTCATTCCCCACCTTGGTAATCAGGATGTCGTCTTCGATACGCACGCCGATTCCTTCTTCAGGAATGTAGATGCCCGGTTCTACCGTCAGGACCATGCCCGGCTTGAAAACGTCCGGCGCACCGAGCGCGTCATGGACGTCAATGCCCAGCCCGTGACTGATCGAATGCGGGAAGTACTTGCGGTAATCCTCCTTTTCTTTCAAGAGCCCGAGCCCGTGCAGGGTACGCAACATAATGCGGTCCACCTTGTCGAAATACTCTTTGACCGAATAGCCCGGCTTCAACAACGCGATTATTTCGTGGTGCGCCTTTTCAACCGCCTCATGCACGGCTTTGTGGCGCTCCGACACGTCACCGTAGGCATAGGTACGCGTGACGTCAGCAGCGTAGCCGTTCAGTCGGGCGCCTATGTCGAGCAGGATGAATTGCCCCTTTTCAAGCGTCGCCTGATTCTTGCCGTAATGCAACGTGCAGGCATTCTTGCCGGCGGCGACGATAGGATCGTATGCATGGCCGGTCGCCCCGTTCATGCGGAAGTGGTTCGTAAAAGCAGCTTCGACGGCATACTCAGACGCATAAGATGACACGTTCTCTTTCACCAATGTGAACGCTTCGTTCGTCAGCTGTATCGCAGCCCGGATCGCCTGGATCTCCTCCGGCATTTTGATTGCCCGCAGCTTCGCGAGCTCCAAACGACAGTCGGTGATCGTTTTGAAAAGCTCACCGAGCTTTTCCCTGAACAGAACTGGGCCTGGGTTCAACGCGAAGTCGTAGTGCGAAGCGTGCGGGTCCTCGCCCAATGCGAACACTTCACCGTGCGCCCGACCCAATGCTCCCAATAGCTCTTGGCCCTCGTTGAACGTCACGACCTCATCGGCTCCGCTGATGCGCAAAGCGTCCTCATCAGAAAGAGATCCGTCAAATATGCGATGCACTTCATCGACATCAGGCGCGATCAGCGTCGTCTTGTCTTCATGCATAACCATTTGCCATGCGGGCGAATCAATGCCCGTCAGATACCAAAAATTTGCCTCCTGCTCGAAAGCAAACGCGGCATCATTGGAGCGTTGCACCAATATGTTGCCGGCAAAAGCCGCTACTTTGGCATTGTTGGCTGCCATAAATGCCTGTCGATTGCGCGTAAAGAATGAAGCTTCCATGACTGCTATTGTACCTTAGTTGAACGCGTCATACTTCGAGTACGCGACACATAAACGGTCATTTGCTTACGGACCGGCTGGCGTGTCGGTTTTGCTCACCGTGCTCCATGCACTTTGGCCGTTCGTGTTTTCCGCTCTGATTCGACAGTAATACGTTGACGATGCAGTCGCCCCGTTCAGCGTTGTCGAAGTAGACGTTCCGCTCGTCACCGATTGACTGATGAGACCGGTAATAAAGGCCTGGTCTTGCGCGCATTGCACCGTGTACTGCGTCGCATAATTCGGCGAAGCTAATGTCCAACTGGTATCGATGGCGCTGGCACGCGTCGCGGGAATATTCACAGTGGCAATTTGCGAAGGCGCAGGCAGATTCGTACGGGTCGCGCACGTGCCTTGTGACGCGCCTTTGGATTGCGTCGTGCTGTCGATGTAATACTTGATCGTTGACGATACCGAAGTAACGCCGTCGATACAATACGTTTTCGCATCGCTCGCCTTCAGCGTGATCGTATTGTTGGCGCTGGCTGAAAATGTCGTGGGAATGGAAGCCGGGTACCCGTTATCGAAACTGCGGGCCGACTCCATGGCAGATGCGGCATGACCGAGATCGCTCTTCAGTGAGTTGGTTGAAATGGAAGCGCGCCATCCGTCATATGAAACGAGCACGATACTCACAAGAACTGCGATAGCTGCAATAACTACGATCAATTCGACGATCGTAAATCCTGAGTTGCGCTGCTTCTTTTTAGGTCCCACCATGATTGTCCTTATGATATAGCGGCCACCGCATTAGCACAAGCAGGATGTCTTACGGTGCCTTCGGTTTGATGAGCGGCAGGATGAGCTTGGCTTTTTTCTCGCCGATGGCCGCGATGACAGCCGATTCGTCTGCCGCCGCGACGCCGCGCAAGCTGCCGAAGGTTTTGATGAGCTTCTTGCGTGTTGCCGGCCCGACGCCAGGAATTTCTTCCAGCATGTTCGCCGTCTGTTTGGCACGTTTCAAAACGGTATGGTAACTCACCGCAAAACGGTGCGATTCGTCACGAATGCGTTGGAAAAGCTTGGTGACATCAGAGTAACTGGAATGCATCGATGCGCTGCGCATATTCTTCGAGTGCGACGAGGCATTGAGCTGACCGACGTGCAGGTTAATGACGTAATAGTCACCCGAAACCGTTACCGCGACATCGGGCGTCGGTTTTTCAAGCAGCGCCTTGACCATGTCGGTACCGATATTGGAACGCGTACGATGCACGATGACTTCTTCTTCGCGCTTCGCTATGCTGATAGTCGGAATATGCAGATCGTACTCTTCCACCGCCTTCAGCGCGGCATCCAGCTGGCCTTTGCCGCCGTCGATCAGAATCAAATCCGGTTTGCCCCAGGCCTTGAGGTTTTTTTCACTTAATCGCCGCTGCAATGTTTCGTGCATGTTGTAGTAATCGTCGTTCTGTTCGATACGCGTTTTGAATTTGCGGTAATTCGCCCGGTCGCTGACGCCATTGGTAAATACCACCATGCTGGCAACGACATTCGTCCCGCCCATGTGGCTGATATCGTACCCTTCAATCCGTGCCGGTATTTTCGGCAACCCCAACAGCACCTGCAATTTGCTGAGCGCTTTGTCTTTGCTGATATCCAAAAACTCACGGTCACCGAACATGATTTTGCGCTGCAATGATTTCAGTTCCATAACGCGGTTCCGGTACAGCGCGGCGTTTTCAAAGTCCTGCTGCTTCGCGGCGGCATGCATTTCTTTTTCCAGCTCACGCACGATTGCGCCGCGTCCGCCTTCGATGTAGCGGATCAATCGTCGCAACGTCGCCTTGTATTCAGCCGACGTCGTGCCTGGCTTCGGACTCAATCCGATATGCGAGTCCAAGTCTGGCCGGCCGTTTTCTTTGCGCGGTTTCATGTAATACGGGAATACTTTGCGCAGGTAGCGCAGCGCTTTTTTAATGACGTAGCCGTTGTAATACGGCCCGTAATAATCGGCGTCATCGTCAAGAGGGTTCCGGGTGAAAGATACGCACGGCCATTCGCTCTTCATGTCGATGCGAATGAACGTCTGGGATTTGTCGTCACGCAGCAAAATATTGAAGCGCGGCATGTAGCGCTTGACCATCTCGGACTCTAAGAACAACGCGTCGATCTCACTCTCGGTCTCCACCCAATCGGTATCGTGTATCTCCTCAACCAACGCACGGGTTTTTACGTCCATGTCGCGAGTGCTTTGGAAATACTGCCGCACGCGGTTCTTCAATACCGCCGCTTTGCCGACATAGATGATTTCGCCCGTGACGGACTTATGAAAATAAACCCCGGGCGAACGAGGCAACGTTTTCAGCTTGTCCTGAAGAGCGGCATTCATATATCTATTGTAGCGCCGAATGGCGATTTACGCTGGTTGCGAAGCCTTTTCGCGGCAAGATTCAGTATGGAACAGCAAGTCGGGATTTTTCTTGCAGTCTTCGCATATCAGTACGAGGTCGTTGCAATTGGCGTACGCGCAGTTTTCGAAGTTGTTTGTCGGCTGGTGACAGTGGGTGCATTCCCCGATGACCGCAGCGTGGTCGGAAAAATCAACCGTCATGCGGTCGTCAAAGACGCGCAGGCTGCCTTCCCACAATCCGTCATCACCGTATTCCTCACCGTATTTCACGATGCCGCCGTCCATCTGGTACACATCGTTGAAGCCGCGCTTTTTCATCATGGCGCTGATCACTTCGCAGCGAATGCCGCCGGTACAGTACGTCACGACCTTTTTGCCTTTTAAGTCGTCGTATTTGTCACTTTCAAGTTCGGCGATAAAATCACGGGACGTGTTCGTGTTCGGCACGACCGCGTTTTTGAATTTGCCGATTTTCGCTTCGTGCGCATTGCGACCGTCGAAGAAGACAACGTCGTCGCCGTATTTTTCAACCAGTTCATGGACCTGCGCAGGTTTCAAGTGAACCCCTCCGCCGATCACGCCGTTTTCGTCGACGTCGAATTCGTCATCGCTGTTCTTGAATCCGACCAGTTCGCGCCGGACCTTCACGCTCATTCGGGGGAAATCTTCCCGACTACCGTCGCTCCACTTGAATACGATGTCTTTGAAGCCATCGAACTCCTTCGTGGTTTTGACGTATGCTTTCAAATCATCGACATCGCCGCCGACCGTTCCGTTCAGACCGTGCTCGGACACCAGGATACGTCCGCGCAAATTCAAACTCTCCGTCAAAGCTTTTTGCCAGAGGCGAATGGCTTGCGGATCCTTGAGCGGAGTGAATTTGTAATAGAGTAATATTTTTTGCATCAATACATATTATACTATATAATTTATATCAGCTATGATCTCAGGCAGACCGCCGCGTCAGATCCTCTAATTCTATAAATACACGAAGCATCATCCTTCGTTAGAAAGCCGCCAACAGGCCACAAAATAAGGAGTCGCATGTCCAAAAAAGTACCAGAAAACACTGCCAGTACCGTCGTTTCATTTTTATTCAACCTTTGGCGCATTTCGCCCGTCATGACCTTTTCGATGATATTCGTCCAGGTCATTTTTGCTGTTCTGACGACGACGATCGCCCCGCTTTTCGTCTCCAAACTTTTGACCCAGGTGTCGGACGGCAGCGCATCGCTTCAACACAGCACGGGGCTGCTGATCGGCTATGCGGCAATACTGATCGTCGGTGAAGTGGTTGCGATTCGCATCACTATTATTCTCGCCTACTTTGCGGAATCACGCATGCAGGCCAAGATCGCATCGCAGGTTTTGGAGCATTTGACCAAGCGAAGCACAGGGTACCACGCGAACAACATGAGCGGCGGCATGGTGTCGAATGCGAACAAGCTGAACAGCTCCATCGAACGTTTCTGGGACATGATCGCCTTCTCTGCAGTCGGTATCGTCACGACGATCGTTGCGGTCTGTATCGCGCTCGGTTTCATCTTCTGGCAGTACGGCATCGCCCTTGCCGTTCTTTCGATCATCATCATCTTCGTCATGATCAGGCTCCAGACAACCGTCGCGCCGAAAAGCAAATTGGTTGCCGAACGCTCCAGCGCTTCGACGGCATTTTTTGCTGACGTCATTTCGAACATTTCGACCGTCAAAGCATTCGGTACCGAAAAACAGGAACTGGCAGAATACAACGAACGCATCGCTTCGTGGCGATCGGCAACGATCAGCGAAATGAAAAGCGTTCTGATCATCACGGGGTCGTTCGGCGCCATGATGACCATCATGAACATTCTCGCGTTCGTCGCGGCCATCGTTGCGACGCAATACCACATCGCAAATATCGGTACCATCTACCTGGTTATCAGTTACACGTTGAATGTCGTTGCGCAGCTGTGGGGCGTCAGCGGTTTGACGCGCGGGTACTTGCGCATTATCGGCGATGCCTCGCCAATGATCCAAACGCTCGCAGAACCGTACGAGCTGACTGACAACGATGACGCAAAACCTCTCCAAGTGACCCAAGGCAGCGTCACGTTCGACAACGTCACCTTCGCGCACGACGCCGAAGAAGAAGCGCTGTTCAGAAACTTCACACTTTCCATCGCACCTGGTGAGCACATCGGGCTGGTCGGCCGTTCAGGATCAGGCAAAACGACCCTGACCCGCCTGTTGCTGCGTTTCAGTGATTTGGATGACGGCGCGATCATGATCGACGGACAGGACATCTCAGCCTTGAGGCAAGATGACCTGCGGAAACACATCGCGTACGTTCCGCAAGAACCCGCACTCTTTCACCGCACTATCGCCGACAACATCGCCTACGGCAAAGAAGATGCGACAGAAGATGAAATCATCAAAGCGGCCCGAAAAGCCAACGCATACGAATTCATCCAGAAACTTCCCGATGGCATGCAAACGCTCGTTGGTGAACGCGGCGTCAAACTTTCAGGCGGACAGCGCCAGCGTATTGCAATCGCCCGCGCAATATTGAAAGACGCGCCAATTCTTCTTTTGGACGAAGCGACGTCCGCGCTCGACAGCGAAAGCGAATCGCTTATTCAGGAAGCGCTCGCCAAACTAATGAAAGGACGCACGTCCATTGTTATCGCCCACCGCCTCTCTACCATCGCTGGTCTCGATCGCATCATCGTGTTGGACGACGGTAAAATCGTTGAAGAAGGAACGCACAAAGCACTGTCGCATGCAGGCGGTACGTATGCCAAACTCTGGGCACACCAATCCGGCGGCTTCATCGAAGAATAGCCCCGGGTAAAGTCGGCTTTACTAGATGCTCATGATTGCTTTTGGTACGCTCGATGCATACCATAACGAAAGGAACTTATGACGTACGAAGCATCGCTGCACGAAACGCAAATCCTGATTCTTCGACACCTCTTGTTTGTGCCGAATGCCCGATTTGTCGAACTCCAAAAATCGACTGGTCTTTCAAGCGACCATTTCAATTTTCATGTCAAAAAATTATTGGCACTGCAGCTGATTGAGAAACAAGAAGAACGTTACGCGCTGACCCCGAAAGGGAAAGAATATGCCAACCGGATGGACACCGACGAAAATGAAATAGAAAAGCAGCCGAAAATTTCCGTCGCGCTCGTTGTGGAACGGCAACGGGAAGGACGTCGCGAATTCCTGGCGCAACAACGCTTGAAACAACCCTATTACGGATTTTGGAGTCGCTTGGGCGGCAAGATACGTTGGGGCGAATCATTCGAAGAAGCAGCCGCTCGCGAACTGAAGGAAGAAACCGGCCTTGTCGCAGACTTCACCTATAAGATGATTTTTAGAAAACGCGACTACGACGAAGCCAGCAACGAACTGTTGGAAGACAAAGTATTCGTCATCATGCACACGGCAGACGCAACCGGTGAACTGATAGAAGATTTTGAAGGCGGACATAACGCCTGGCTGACGCAAGACGAATTCATCGCCAAAGAAAAAACATTTGAAAGCGCCCGTGACTTTATCGACCTTGTCGACACCAACGTCCCGTACCATGCGCAGGAATACCGCTATGGAAAACACGAATACTAGCAGCGAGCGCGTCGATGCGTTGGTGCGATTAAGTGACCACGTCTATGAAGCCATCGACCAGGCTACATGGGGCAAAGAACGGTATCGACGCATTTTGCGCATGGGCATGAACGTCGTTGCGAAGACAACCATGCGCAAGTCCCTCGATATCGCCGGCGCAACGTACGAAGCGCTGCTCCTGAAGCACATGCGGCGTGGCGGCTTGGACGAATCAGCTTTTCAAGAATGGCCACAGTATGCCCGGTATGCCGAGACGCTACCAAAAGCTCCTCTCTTTTCCCTTAACAGGCTGGGCGGATTGCCAAACGCATATGCTGCGGCAACGCGCGCGACACACGACCTGAGTGAAAACCCGGAAAGCGACGCTCGTCACAGCGTTCATCTGTCCGCTCTCGCCGTTCCTTACGCACTCGAATACTACCCTGATTTGAATCCGCACAAAATCGCAGCCTATTCGCTCATGCACGATGTCGTCGAAGCGTATACTGGAGACGTTCCGACTTTAGGGATATCAACGGAAGCACTTGCGCATAAGCATGCTGCCGAACAAGTCGCATTGCTTGATTTCACCCGCGACTACGAAAAAAGATTCCCGCAGTTCGTACAGATGGTGGAAACGTACGAATCATTGGCGGACGACGAAGCGAAATACGTCAAATCATTCGACAAACTTGACCCGGGATTTACGCATTACGCGAATAAAGGCGCGCAACTCGTGAACCACTACGGATACGCCTCGCCCGATGCATTCACCGCGGACATCGAGATCGGCACACATCGCATACGATCTTACGGATCATCATTCCCCTTCGTTTTAGAGGACCGTGATGAACTCACCAAAAGAATAGCGGACCACACAGAGTGGCCCGCTACGGATCAGTTGGCGTCATAACGACGCTGGCTGATTATTTGTTCGCGTCGACGTTCGACTGTTTCGGCTCGTCCTGGGATTTTCCTCCGGGCTTGCTTTCTTCAGCTTGTGAACCTTGGTCAGTATCTTCACCGTTGTCAGATGCGACTTCGGTGTCGATTGTCGCGTCACCTGCGGCAGCGTCGTTCGCCGCTTCAAGCGCAGCCGGTTCGTAGACGCTGGCGACGACGAGGTCGGTCAGCTTCGGCGCTTCTTCGTCCTCTTCTTCGTGACCGTTGAGGTGCTCAACAAACGCGACGCCCTTCGGCAACGTAATGTCACCGAGCGTCAGCTGTTCGCCAGCTTCCTTCAAGCCTGCAATGGATACTTCCAAAGCTTCAGGCAAGTGCAGCGGCAATGCGCGCACTTCGATGTGGTCGAGCGCATGCAGGATGATAAGACCGGCTTTTTCAGCTTCGCTTTCACCTTGTCCGACCAAGTGGATCGGCACTTCGGCGTTCACAGGCTCGTTCTGCTTCACAGCGTGGAATGATACGTGACGAGTCGTTCCCTTGACCGGGTCGGATTCCACGTCTTTGATCATGGCGATTTCTTTGTGGTTGTCGATCGTCAAGTGGACAGGCGTGTGCCTTCCGGCTTCACGAATGACTTTGTCCATAATGTTGAGTGGTGCTTGCACGTTGATGGGGTCAACGCCTGGTCCGTAGACGACTGCCGGAACGATACCGTCCTGTCGCAACTGTCGTACTTTCTTGCCCTGCAACGTACGTACGTCGAGGTTCAGATTAATTTTATCTCCCATGTCTCTCCTCCTTTAGAATCTTTTTCGATTCGGATACCTTTACGGAAATATAATTGTTACCCTCTTATTATACCACTTTTGGTGGTAAACTGAGAGGTAATGATACCAGGCGTCGATCTCGTTACTTTTATTCAAACCGTCAGCATTATTGGTGTTGCCTTGGTTATTTTTGCCGAATCGGGCCTGTTGATCGGCTTTTTCCTGCCGGGTGACAGCCTGCTGTTCACCGCCGGGTTCTTAATGTACACCGGCGTGCTACCGTTCAACGTGCATCTCGCGATCCTCATCCTGTTCGCCGCCGCAGTCCTTGGCGACAGCGTCGGATATACGTTCGGACGCCGCGTCGGCCATCGCATCTTCAACAAACCTGACGCCCGGCTATTCAAACGTGAATATATCTTGCGAGCACAGGAATTTTACGAAAAGCACGGTTCGATCACTATCGTTTTGGCTCGATTCATTCCGATCGTGCGCACGTTCGCTCCGATCGTCGCCGGCGCAAGCAAAATGCCCTACAAGCGGTTCTTGGCATTCAACGTCATCGGCGGCCTGCTCTGGACAGCGGGCATTACGTATGCCGGATATTTCCTTGGCAAATGGTTTCACTCCATGGGATGGGAAATCGATCAAGTACTGTTGCCAATTATTTTCATCATCATCGTTATTTCCGTATTGCCTCCGGCGCTGCACATTTTGAAAGACAAGAAAAACCGCCAAGCCCTCAAAGCAAGCATTTCGCGTCACGCCGCTTCTCTTTTCCGCCGCAAGAAATAACTTTTTACCCCATATGAAAAACCAGCCCGAGTGAGCTGGTTTTTTATATGTACCAAACGGCTTACAAAAGCGGTTTCAAATATTTTCCGGTAAAGGAATTTGCAGCTTTCGCGATGTCTTCGGGAGTACCCGCCGCAACCATCGTGCCGCCGCCCAAGCCACCTTCAGGACCCATGTCGATCACGTAGTCAGCCGTCTTGATGACGTCAAGGTTGTGTTCGATGATCACCATCGAATTGCCGCCTTCAACCAGCTTTTGCAAAATGCCGATCAATCGCTTGACGTCAGCACTGTGAAGCCCTGTCGTCGGTTCATCCAATATGTAGATGGTCTTACCTGTCGAACGTCGAGACAACTCGCTGGCAAGCTTGATGCGTTGCGCCTCGCCGCCGCTGAAGGTCGTTGCGGGCTGTCCGAGCTTTACGTATCCAAGTCCGACTTCGACCAGCGTATTGAGTTTGCGCGCAATGGCCGGAATATTCTCAAAGAACGTCGCGCCCTGCTCGACGGTCATTTCGAGCACGTCGCTGATCGTCGCGTCCTTGTACTTGATCTCGAGTGCTTCGCGGTTGTAGCGCTTTCCGTGACACACGTCGCAGGTGACGTACACGTCCGGCAAGAAATGCATCTCGATCTTGATGACGCCGTCACCCTGACAGTTCTCGCAACGTCCGCCCTTGACGTTGAAACTGAAACGACCGGCTTTGTACCCGCGAATATTAGCCTCAGGAGTACTTGCAAACAATTCGCGTATCGGCGTGAAGACGCCCGTGTAGGTTGCAGGGTTGGAGCGAGGCGTACGCCCAATAGCAGACTGGTCTATCACGATCGCCTTGTCTAATTGCTCGATGCCTTCGATGTCGTCATGCTTGCCTGGAACGGCGTGTGCACGATGCAGACGTGCGGAAAGTTCCTTTGCCAAAATATCGTTTACGAGCGTTGATTTGCCCGAGCCGCTGACTCCGCTGACCACCGTCATCACGCCGAGCGGCACTTCGACGTCAATATTCTTGAGGTTGTTTTCACGGGCACCGATAACCTTCAGATTACGGCCTTTTTGTACGGCGCGACGCTTTTTCGGCACGTCGATTTTTTCTGTCCCCACCAGATAACGCCCCGTCACGCTGTCTTTGTTCTTCCCGACTTCTTCAGGCGTACCGGCAGCAACGACGTGTCCTCCGTTCACTCCGGCACCAGGGCCGATATCCAACAAGTAATCTGCTTGGCGGATCGTATCCTCGTCGTGTTCAACGACAAGCACCGTGTTCCCTAGGTCACGCAAGCGTTTCAACGTTTCGATCAAGCGATCGTTGTCACGCTGGTGCAAGCCGATTGATGGCTCGTCCAAAACATACAAAACGCCTTGGAGGCCGGAACCGATTTGCGTTGCCAAACGGATACGCTGCGCTTCACCGCCCGAAAGCGTGTTGGCAGCACGGGACAGTTCAAGATAATTCAATCCGACGTTGTTCATGAACCCGAGTCGAGACTTGATTTCTTTCATGATCTGTTCGGCGATGAACGTTTCTTGTTCAGTCAATTGCAGTTTGTCTTCGAACATGTCGAGCGCTGCGTCAACGCCGAGGCTGGCAAAATCCATGATGTTCAAATCATGAATGGTCACCGCCAGAACGACGGGTTTGAGACGCGCACCGTGACATGCCGTACATTCGCGTTCACGCATGAAACGTTCGATGTCTTTGCGCATGAAATCGCTGTCGGTCTCACGGTATCGACGTTCAAGGTTCGGAATGACACCTTCGTATGAAGCATCGTAAGCACGGCCCTCACCCAAAGAGACATGGTATTTTTCATCGCCCGTGCCGTAGAGGACTTTCTGGAGTGCATCTTCAGACAATTTTTTGACGGGAACACGTAAGCTGAAGTGGTGGCGGTCACCGACTGCCTGCAGGCGCTTCATGTACCATGCGTCGCTGTTGACGCGATTATACGGTCGAATTGCGCCTTCGGTCAATGAAAGGTTCGCATTAAAGACTAGATCAGGATCGACTTCGAGACGGCTCCCCAAACCTGTACATACAGGACAGGCGCCTTGTGGAGCGTTAAAACTAAAAAGGCGCGGTTCGAGTTCCGGAATTTCTTCATTCGGGTGATCGACGCAGGCGTATCGCTGGCTGTAGACGTATGTCTTGTCGGCATCGACATCGAGGATCTGCACGACACCGTCGGCGATCTCTAATGCCTGCTCAATCGACTGCGCAACACGCGTCCGCACGTCGTCAGACAAAGCGATACGGTCGACAACGATTTCAATATCATGTTTGTATTTCTTGTCGAGTTCTGGGAACTCATCAAGCGAATAGACGACGCCGTCGACGCGGGCACGTGCGTAGCCGAGCCGTCGGTACTGTTCGGGAACATGTGCGAATTCGCCCTTTTTGCTTTTGACGATCGGGGCAAGCATCATAAGGCGCGCTCCTTCAGGCAGCTTCATCACTTCTTCGATGATATCTTCAGGCGTCCGTCGGCTGACCGGTTTGCCGCAGACCGGGCAGTGCGGCACGCCGATACGGGCAAACAAAAGGCGAAGGTAGTCGTAAATTTCCGTCACGGTCGCAACGGTACTGCGCGGATTGCGGCTGGTCGATTTTTGGTCGATGCTGATCGCCGGGCTGAGCCCTTCAATTTGATCGACGTCCGGCTTCTCCATCAAACCTAAGAATTGACGGGCATAACTGGACAGGCTTTCGACGTATCGGCGCTGCCCTTCCGCGTAAATGGTATCAAAAGCAAGGCTCGATTTACCCGAACCGCTCAAACCTGTAATAACGACTAATTGGTCGCGGGGGATTTCAACGCTGATATTTTTCAGGTTGTGTTCCCGCGCTCCAACAACACGAATAACCTCTGACATAACTGTCTAATTATACGCCTTATCAGTAGGCTTTCATAGTCCCGCAAGCTTCTTGACCATAAAGCTTCACCCTTATGCTTGCATACGGTTACCCCTGTTGATATAGTCCTAAGCAACCAGGGAATAAAAAACATGAAAAAAGCCGTCACACTCACCAGCCTCCTCCTCACAACCGTCATCATTTTGGACACTTTTGGCGTGTGGCACGCCCTCTTCATGTTCTATCTTGCCGGCGAAATTCCCGGCACTCGCCGTTCGGTCAGCGCCAATTTTATGATGGAATTATTCGCACTTCTTTTCGGTTTTGTTGTGGCGCGCATCACCAGCCGGGCAACGTCTCCGCTGTTTGCGAAACTGACCTTCAAACACATTGAAAAACGAGCCGCGTAGGCTCGTTCTTTTTATTCGATAGACGTATTGATACGACTAATCGTTTTCAGTCGGCACGATGCTCTCGGCCCACAGCTGCAATTCTTCAAGGACGAACCGTTTATTGTCCTCCTCAATCTTCGTACTCAGATCTTGCAAACGCTTCACAAAGCCGGGCAATTGCCGGTTAATACGCTCGGCCCGCCACGACTCCCATGCCATAGCCTCGTCTTCCGCGAGACTGCGTGGATAATTACGCGCTTTGTAATGCAACAGCAGCGCTGACAATCGTTCATCATTGAAGTCGGGGTGCAAGTCGGCCAATTGCTGCATCGTGGCTCCCCTGACCTTTTCAATGCGCATTTTGTCCATGTCCGCCACGAAGCCGTCGTACAATTGCGCTTCAGGGTCGGGAGACTTTTTAAACTCCGGCCGTCGTTCCAAAGAAGTGCGGATGTTTTCAGCAAAACTTGGCACGGATAGCAACATGTTGCGGTGCTTGGTGATCACTTCCTCGTCCAAGCTGATTTTCTCCCACCCGTTTTCTTGCGCCAAAACGCCGAGCGGCGCAACGGCGGGTGCTTGGTTGTATTGCAGTTCTTTCACCGGGATCGGAACGAACCCATCTTTTTGACGCTCATCCCAGCTTGCGAACAGACGTTTCTCTATTTCGGTTTGCGACATTTTTAAGAATGGTGTTGGATCTATTCGCAGGTCATACACGACAATATTGCTGTTGCGCCCGCTGGTCAACGGAAAAGAAACGGTTGCCTTGTGATACTCGGCATTCAGGCGTCCGCTCACATAGACGAACGGCTGCTTATCTTCAAGATTCACCAATTTCTTTATTTCGTTCTTGTCGCGCATCTTCAAAAGATAGCCGTACAACTGCGGCTGCTTTTCTTTGATAAGTTTCGTAACGGCAATCAACGCCTCGACATCGCTGAGCGCATCGTGAGCCTTGAAATGGTCAATGCCGTTCAGCTTTGTAATGAGCTCCAGGCGGTTCGTTTCTTTTCCATCGACAAACGGCCATTCGATGCCCTCTGGGCGCAAGGCACGCGTCATGCGGACGACGTCGAGCAAATCCCAGCGTGACCGCCCATCCCGCCACGCCCACTCGTACGGGTCGTTGAATGTACGCCAAAACAAGTGGCGGACAAATTCATCGTCAAAACGAATGTTATTGAAGCCGACCGTAATCGTTTCCGTCGTGAAAATTTCTTCGATGAGCAGCTTTGCAAAATCAGCTTCGCTCATTCCTTCAGCAACGGTTTCCTGCGGCGTGATACCTGTGACCATCAATGCGTCGGGGCTCGGCAACGTGTCGTCGTTGAGCGTGACAAGAATATTGTAAGGGTCACCTATCTGGTTCAAGTCCATATCGGTACGGATGCCCGCAAACTGCATAACGCGGTCATTGCGCGCATCAAGGCCGGACGTTTCGAGGTCGTAGAAGAAAAATGTTTGAGACATACTCTTAGCATAACAAAAAACGCGCCGGTTGGCGCGCGAACGTGACGAAAGTAAAGAGGTAGTTAAGTATAAAGCGGAGTTTACCGCGGAGGGATGGTGTGCGAACCGAATCAGGGGAGGATCAGTTCATTGCACAGCACATCCCTCCGCGGAGGGTCAAAACGGTGCCTCCACGGCTCCGGTTCTACCCAGTCGAGCCCACGGCCTTGCGGTTAGGGGGAACCACGTTGCGCGTGATCTCGACGGCTTTGATACTTAACTACCATATTCTCAGAAGATGACATCATTGTCGTCTCACTGATTAGTAATAATTATACTACTTTTTTGTTTTAAATGCAAGTAAGTTCTGTAAAACTATAAAATCTAGTCTTCGTGCTGTTCAAGAAGGGTGAACGTGTCATTGCCGACGCGTATCACGCTGTTGCCTTCAGCTCCAGCACGGGTGAGCGCATGCGTAATGCCCATTTTTTTCATAATGTCACGCAATCGGTTGACCCCTTCATGGCTGTCAAAGCGCGTTCGACGGGCAAATTTTTCAATCTTCGAACCGGTCACGAAGTATACGTCCGTTTCATCTTCTTTGATCTTCTTGACGCCCCATGACAATGCGGCCTGGTCTGTCGTCAGAGAAATGACGGGAAGACCTTCTGCTTCGAGCTCTTCTTTCTCTTCTTCACGGGCAGCGACGACTTTTTCGCGCAGCGCACGAAGCACTTCTTTCAAACCCGTATGCGCAGCAGATGATATCGCAAAGATTTGCGCTTCCGGGGCGATTTCTTTGACGGCGTTGATCTGCATCTCTATGATGTCATCGTCAAGACCTTCCGTTTTCGTCAGGGCAACCACTTCGGGGCGCGAAGTCAGCGTTTCGTTGTAAGAAGCAAGTTCGTTACGAATGACCGTATATGCCTTGGCGATATCGCTGGTATACGCGTCGATAAGGTGCAGCAGAACGGCAGTACGCTCGACATGACGCAAGAATGCGTCGCCAAGACCCTTTCCTTCACTGGCGCCTTCAATAAGCCCCGGGATGTCAGCGATCAGCAGGCTGCTGTCATCGATATCCGCGACGCCGAGGTTCGGCGAAAGCGTCGTAAACTCATAGTTAGCAATTTCAGGGCGAGCATTGGAAACGACGCTCAAGAATGTTGATTTTCCGGCATTCGGAAAACCAAGCAAACCGACATCGGCCAAAAGCTTCAATTCTAATTCGGCTTCAAAAGATTCGCCGTCTTCGCCTTTTTCCGCGATACGAGGCGTTTGACGAACGGAAGACTTAAAGTGGGCATTACCAAATCCGCCGTCACCGCCTTTTGCGATGATGACCTCTTGGCCGTCAGCGGTGATATCGGCAATCACGCGACCTTCGCGTTTGATAACGGTACCAACGGGCACCTTGACGAACGTGTGTTCACCGGAACGTCCGTGGCGGTCACGCTTGGCGCCGGCTTGACCGGGTGCACCTTTGAGTTCCGGTTTGAAACGGAAATCAATCAAAGTATTTAAGCCTTCGGTACCGACGAACACAACGTTGCCGCCTTTGCCGCCGTCGCCGCCGTCAGGGCCACCTTTGTCGATGTAGATTTCGTGTCGAAAAGAAACCGCGCCGTCTCCGCCACGTCCAGCTTGTACAAATACTTTAGCGGTATCAACGAACATATAGCCTTATTATAACAGAAACACCCCTGTATTACCAGGGGTGTCGCTTTACGAGATGTTCTTTCTAGTGAACGTACTGATACAGGCTGGCCTGGCCGGCACTGATCGTACGGTTGTTGACGATGTTGAACCCACCATACGCGGCATTGTTCATTTCGCTGATAACGACCGTTCCGTCTGCCGAGACGCTCTCGACGACAGCGACGTGTCCAGGGCTTCCAGCCTCAACAAGCACGGCTCCGTATGAAGGGGTGTTGTTGACGACGAAACCTGCAGCACGTCCGCTGTATGCCCATGAGCCCCCGTTGCCCCAGAAGCTTCCGACAGGCATGCCCATCTGAGCACGGCGTTCGTAGGCGTACCACGTACAGTTACCGTAGGCGTACTTGTTTCCTACCGAACCGGCGCGGAATCCGGCGTATGCGGCACCGCCCGATGAGCGGGATGAAGCAGGAGCATACGCAATCGGCGCGACATATCCTGGTTGCTCAGTGGTCGGAAGCGTACCGTTCGGAACGATAATCTTCAAACCGGGAGTCAAACCGCTGATTTCAAGGTCATTGTAAGTAGTAATGGTCGATGCGTCAGACTTGTATTTGTCGGCAATGCTTTGTGCAGTATCACCGGCTTTGACCGTGTACGAAATACCGTCACGAGGCAAGATATCCAAGTTGCTGCCCACTGTAAGGTTGTCTGAAGAAAGATTGTTTGCCCACTTCAAAGTATTTTTCGAGATACCATATTTAGCAGCGATCATATCAGTGGTGTCGCCAGGAGCAACGGTGTACTGAGTAATCTTACGGCCAGCTGACGAAACTTGGATGATCTGCGGCTTTGAAATAGACGAGTCGTCAGAACTCGGCATTTCGCTTTGGATTTGCGTAGAAATCGCAAGGCTGGCGACAGATGGAGCGACCGAAAGATTGGTCACAGTGGCGACGTTCGCGGCGATGTTCGATGCGACGACGTCATTGACTGCCGTTTTATCGGCAGTTTTTTCAGCCGGAGCAGTCGTCAAGGGCGCAGTGTTTGCAACTCCTGATTCTTGCTGAGGCGTACGGTATCCTATGGCGATAAGTACCATTAACAGTACGAATACGCTGGAATAGATGGCTACAGTTGACGATTTGATCCGTCCTTTGGCTGTTTTACGAGCCTTTGTTGAAGGGCGGACGAGCGTTTGCGGCTTGGAAGCTGCAACGGATCCTTGGGCGTGTGTGCCTGAGATCTGATTACGAATTATCGTTCTCCTGCCGCTCATATTGCTACGAGGGCGTCTACCGTACTTTGTCTTAACTTCCTTCAATGAGGAACGGGGTACGTGTCGACCGATGAATTAATTGCTATTATTTATACGTTTTTCGGTACCCGTACGACAGTTCTGGCAGGCTCATTCATGTACTGTTCTTCCCACTCGCATGTGTTTGTTTTGATATACTCAAACTTCTCACTCGTAGACAGATCACGTAATGTGCTTTCACAATAATAGCAAATTGTAACCACAAGGTCAATTTTTTCTGTGTTTATGCAATGATGTTCACCCCTGTTATACAGGGGTAGTCAGCGGTTACAGAATGCTGCATTTCACCTTGCAATGCGCCGATATGTTCGCTTCGTGCTCGTCTAATGTTTTGGCGAAATACGTCACGTCATCATCACCGCTCAAGAAGTACACGTACTCACCGGCTGCCGGATCAGCGACTGCTTTCAACGCCGCAAGCCCAGGCGCAGCGATTGGCCCAGGGGGAAGCCCGGGGTATTTGCGCGTATTGTAGGGCGAATCAAGGTCGGGGTCACGAGCAACACCGGTTTTGTCAGCAATATACTGGTACGTCACGTCAGAACCTAACGGCATGTCCATGGACAGCCTCTTGTAGAATACTTGGGCGATTTGCGCTTCGTCGCCGCCGATAGATTCACGCTGAATGACGGAAGCGAGCGTAATGCCTTCGTACAAGGTCAATCCCCGTGCTTTGAACTTCGCTTCGAGGCCATTTTCTTGTACGACCGTGTTGAATTGCTGAAAAGTGCGCCCCAGAACATCCTCAACGCTCACGTCGCTGCCGAACGAATACGTCTCACCGTATACATACCCTTCCAGGTCCGCTGAAGCAGGTTTGCCGGCAAACAGCGGCGAATCGTACGTTTTGGCAAAAGCGGTATCTATCGCTTCCTGCGTGAAGCCTGCCTTCAGGAGTACTTTTTTGTCTTCAGCCACCGTTGCGCCCGGAAGGAACGTCAAGCTGAACGTGTCGACGCTCCCGCTCGTCAAATGTTTGACGATTTCAGGGGTGGATTCCGAAGGCGAAAGCCTGTAAGCTCCCGCTTGCAAGCTGTTCTGCGTCTTGGTAATGCGCGTATAGATGGAAAATGCGCGACTGCTTTTGATGACGCCCTTGTCTTGAAGCAATTGGCCGATTGCCGACGGCGCGGTACCCTGCTCAATCGTCACTTTCACGTATTCGTCTTTGTTCGACCCGACTGCCGACAAGTTCGTCGTATAGAGCGCAAAAGCACCCGCTGCGGCCAGCAGTACCAAAAAGAGCAGCCCGAGCATGCTGAAAAGAAGAATCCTTTTTTTACTGCGCGGTTTTTTTGACGGCTGTTGCGGTGACGGTGATTCGATGGGTTGCGGACTCACCGGAGCAACCTGTTGCGGTTGCACGACCGGATTCAATGGCCGCTTAATGACAGGTTCCATTTGACGAATGCCCTTGTCGGGCTTTTGCGGTTGCGGAGGACGAATATCCATTACCGCATCTCCATGTAGTCTTCAAGGATAATTGCTGCCGCCTGAGCATCTATATCACCTTTTTCATACGGCTTTTTCATGGCAATCAAACGATTTTCAGCCATGACGCTGGTGAGCGACTCATCCTGAAAGACGATCTTCGCGGCAATATCCTGCAAATTCTCAGCAAACCGTTCGACATACAGCGTCTGCGCGGTCGTTTCCCCTTGCTGGTTGCGAGGGTACCCTACGACGATCGTTTCCGCGCCTTCGTTCACAACGATTTCTGCGATACGTTTCAGTTCATTGCCATCGACCGGAATCGTTTCAAATGCGACAGCGATGCGAATGGAAGGGTCAGCGACGGCGACACCGATGCGCTTCTCCCCCACGTCCAGACAAACGAGTGACGCGCTAGCCATTCTGGACTTTGAATTGAATGTGAATCTTGTTGGTATCGTTCGGCACGGTGCGTACCCAGAAGAACGAGAACTTCACGTCGACGTTCTGTACGCCGTTGATCTGCTCGAGCGTCGACTGGACCTCACCGTAAATCTTGCCCTTCACCTGATCTTTGATTTGATCTTCATTGATCTTCGGACCGATCTGACCGGTAGAAGTAACGGCAACTGTCAAAGTATCGCCGTCTTTGCGGAAGTTCGTAAGCCCCGCTTTGCTCACACCTGTTTCATAGACTTTTTGGTCGTCTTTGTTTGCCAACTGGCTTTCGAGGCTGCTGTTCAAGTAGGATTCAAGGTCAGCGGAAGCAATCGCCTGAATAGAATACGTTGTCGGGATGGTCAAAGACGCTTTGCCGGAAGCCGCTTCGGCGTTTACGGCTGGCGAAGAGACTGCGGCGGCACGGTCAACAGTAAAGCTGCTGTCGATGACCTTTTCGCCGTTTTTAAACTTAGCAGTCAAAGCCTTCTTTTCGTCGTCGGTTGATGTGCCTATCAATTGGCCGTTTGCCCGGTCGATATCATCTTGCGAGACGACGGTTGCGATTTTGCTGGTACCACCAGTAGTGGCATCCACAAACGTTGCGGAAATTCGGCTCGGAGCACCGGAAGCAGCACCTGTTGCGCCATTATAGTTCGTTCCGTTGTCTGCAGCGGTCACGTTCACCTGCACGTTTTGATAATTCTGAGCACTGATCGTCGCCGAGCTGTCGGTCGTAAAAACAAGGCCGGAAGTTGACGTCAGTTGCGTTCCTGCAGGAATTGTCGCGCCATTGATTGCCGTTGAGGCATCAGATGTAGAGAATCGTACCGTCCCCGTCGCTTTCGTTCCAATGTCTTTCTTTCCCGTCGCCTCGAACTCGACCGTTTCGTTCTTCTGCTCAGATTGGCTGGAAGATTTCACGATGCCGCTTTTGTAATCCGTTGCTGCCGTCCCACCTAATTTCACCGTCGCGCTTACGGGCGATGGCGTCGTCGCTGCCGTGACGATGACGGTGGCTGCCGGTGCGAAAACGAATGCCCAGATGAGCAATGCGATCAGCGCAACGCCGGCACCGATGCCTACAAACAGTCGCTT
>Ga0265798_10001836_pt1 | contig 32189 bp, 16 predicted proteins | sample P3T30metagenome_FD_192430 | JGI IMG/M metagenome (GOLD analysis project Ga0265798, IMG submission 192430) | Plant litter microbial communities from East Loma Ridge, Irvine, California - P3 T30 | ecosystem: Environmental > Terrestrial > Plant litter > Unclassified | place: USA: California... | reverse complement strand
CAGGACTCGGTGTCTTCGCCAAGTATGGCAGTGGAAAGCAGGCGAGAGACGCATGTGAGCCCTTGCAAGCGTACCAGAGAACCGATGTCGCCGCGCTCGTCGATGGTGTAGTCGGTCAAACCGGAATGTATGGCTTGGACGATGGTCGCCGTGTTTTGCAAACTAGGCTTGACCAAGGTATCGAGACCTTCAAGTGCTAGATGCAGAGCTCGTAGTCCGATGATGCGCCAATCTACGTTTCTCACAGTGACAAGGTTTGCGATCGTCGAGATGGCGAAGTCTGCAGCATCGCTCTGTCGCTCATCGTCGTATCGCAAGGCGACCGTACCAAGCGCAATGGCTCTTCCAGCGCCGGCCAGAACAGCTTTGGAGCCATCAGCCGCAACCGCCCAGCTCAGAGTTTCGACTGCAATGCATTCCATGGGTTTGGAAGAGCACTTCTGCAGGTTTGCGAGCTGCTTCACCATGTCCGGTACAACCTGCAAAATTGGATCCTCGTGTCGAGTGAGCAGACGTTGTACGAAGTTCTCCATGTCCTCAAAGTCCTCAAAGTCCTGGTTGTCTTCTGAATTGCCTGCTTCGACCCGACAGACGCTGGTGACGAGTCTTGCCATCGCGACTGGTAGCTCCGACTTGAGAGATCTGGGATTGAAATCGACACGCGAGACACCGCGAGACTGCACTGCAAGCCAGAATCGACGATGTAAAGTGCTTACCGCTTCCCTCGCAAAGTTCCCAGTTGAAAGATCCAACAGGTTTGACAATGAGCAGACAAGTCCATGCATAGTCTCGATGTCCGAACTCGAAGAGCTCTCAAGACTGTTGAGCAGCCGCTCGGCAACAAACGTGAGGCTGTCCTCTTGTTTGCGGATAGAAACAAGGTTGGCCAACGAGAATGCAGCAGCTTCGCGTGAGGTCACATCAACGGAACGCAGACCTCTCCAAGCGATCAGTCCATCCACCAAGGCCTCCCAGTAGGTGTAATCGAGCGAAGCAGCTTTGCCAGCAACGTCGATCAAGCCTCGCTTTCGCAGGCCTACGGCTTGGTAGTCGACGATTTGAACCACTGATATGCCTTCTACAACCTGGTTTGGGTGACGGCCGATGAGTTCCTGTAGTGCCGCGGACGAGCCTCGACGAATGTTGCCCGCAGGATCAAGGCATGCAGATAGCAATAGTTGGACGGCCATAGCTTGGATGACCGTTGTCTGGGTTGATGTGCTCGATGCGAGACGAACGTCATTCGTGTCTACAGACAGAAGCTCGTCAGAGGTGTATCTTCTGGACAATGACCAGATCCCAAAGTTTGCAGCGTCACGGACATTCGTGCCCATGCTGCTGCCTGTCGCTGTACGTTGCTCGAAGTTGAGAGCAGACACTAACGCATTGAGAATGTCGGGCAACTGCGAGGGCGACGCTGAACGTTTGAACAGAGCGTGTGATAGAGTGAGAGTGAGTCCGTGCCACTTCAAGGCGTTGACGGTCTGGTAGTCGATACCCTTGGTGCTCCGAGGTATGTCCTCTTTGAACGTGTCGAGTACCGCTTGGATGACTTCGTGTCCCATCTCGGGCTCGAGTTCTGAAATGATGAGACTGATTGCTTTCGCGGCTGCGTATCTGACTGGCGTGTCTCGGTCGCCGAGGGACTGCAAAAGATGGTCGATGACTTCTTCCAGAACGCTCGTTGTCTCGAGGAAGCTGAGCACTGGACCAGAGGCGGAGGGGAGTCGAAGTGTGAGTATAGCAATGTTGCGATAGATCTTGACGATCAGTTTCTTCCCTACTGCGTTGCTGGTCACCGGAGAGCTACCGTCGTCTTCGCTTAGTCGTGTGCATGTACGGTAGATGAGCGGCATCAGATGGCTGACATCTGCGGAACTTGCGACGCCAGCAAGAAAACGTAGAGGCCCGAGCTGCCTGTATATCGTAGTGGATGACTCGATAGGAGAAGAGATCTCGCTTGCAGCGTGTTTGAACAATGCGTCTGCCACTTGCAACGTTTGCATGTCGGGTCTCGTGGCGAGACGCACGAGCACTGCTGCTGCTGCATCCTGTGCTTTGGTGGAAGCAGATAGATACTTTGTACACAAGTGAACGATTCGCTGAGCGACAGGAGGCAAAGCGTTATGGATATGTAAGCGCATTGGTGCACTGCCTTCTGGCAAAGAGTTTGCAGAGATGGATGCCAGGTCGAATGGAGTCAACAACAGATGAGACAGCCACAAGAGCAATACGTAAGGCACCTTCCAGTCGACGGTATCGGTGTTCTCCTCAAGGTTCACGTTCTCCAAAGTGGACAAGATGGGCTCCAAATAGCGTGGCTCGTTGTTTAGGAAGCCGACGATGACTTTAGCTCCTCGAACCTTGCATAGTGTGTAGAGGACAGTTGCCAGAGCTGTCTGCACATCAATGTGACGTTCACTCGGACGAGTAGCAGGCTTGAGCAGAGACTCGAGATAGGCATCGACAATGGGTGGCAACAATGTTTTCAGCTTTGCGTCGAGGAGGTGTGGCTCGCTTTGGAAGGGTTCGATCTAATCGACGCCGTGAGCTCAGGCGGGTGGTCAAAGACAAGTGAGATGGAGGAACATAAACATACTAGGTTGGTGATATAGTCAAGATCTGTCCGTCGAACATACGAATGCACTCGTCCACGCCCTGCATCGGTCCTAGATGGCTTCCAGAGCACTTTTGGCAGACACGACTCGAGATCAGCCAGTAAACCTGCCGATGCTTTGGCCAATTTCAAATCATCGTCTTCCTCGTTGTGCTCCATTGTATTTGCATGCCAGTCACGCGGTCTTATCGTTCAAAGACGAGATGTTCGATTTGATGGGATTACCATCTTCATCTTGGGCGCCTCGTCCAGACTCGTCACAGCGAAACGCTCGGCCCCCGCGACGCGAACATTCGACACTTTACGCGTTTCCTCATACATAACTGAACTCCTGCTTCTACTGTATACACAAACCGACCGCAAGACAAAATGTCGGCAGAATATACCGAGTACCTAGCAGCCAATGTGCTCAACGAGCAGCAGCTGGTAAGGCCATCTCATGCTCCACCAAAAATCCATACAATCTAACATCCTTCTAGGTCAGTTACCGCTCGCTGAGCAGGACATTGAAGGTGCACGTCAACCTGGCAAAGCAGTACGACTCCACTCCCAATCGATACTGGCAACCGAGACTAAGCTTTCGATAGGATGCTCTTCGACTTCCACCGGAAACAAAACGCAAAGAAACCCGGCAGCGTCCACGCAACATACCTCATCACCGGCACCCGCACGCCGCCCAAACCGCAACAGCAAGCCAATGCAGAGTCCCAAGATGGCGACGACACAGTCATGCAGAGTAGCCTACCCATACCGAATAGCTCCGCGCCTCAAGCACCCGAGGACGATGTCGAGCCAACACCGGTACGATCCGTCCTGCTTGTGAAAGAAGAGCACTTGTCGCAGGCAAAAGCAACATTCGAAAAGATCACGGGCATACACGTGTACAGTCTGGCGGCCGGAGGTCTGAGCGATCTCAATTCCCTGACAGAGTGCAACCGAAAGATTGCGGTAGAATGTGCGTCGGAGGACCCGTTGCTGGCATGGAAGCAGTACGGGACAATACAAAACCCAAACGTCAAGAGGAGGACGCAAAAACGGCCGCCGCCGCCACCACCAGCTTCGACGTCCAACACGAAAGAAGCTCCTGCCAAAGCAAAGCCCGCACCTACTCTCGAGAAGCAAGCGACCAAAGCCTCTACTGAACCCGAACCCAACTCTGCGAAAGCGACGCCGGTCCCGGAGAAGAACACCGATGCTACAAAGAAAAAGACTGCGACGAAGCCGGCTACGTTGAAGCGCGATGCCTCGAGCATATTCAAATCGTTTGCCAAAGGCGCCAATAAAGCCAAGCAACCCGCTTCAACGGAAAGCTCAGCAGCGCCGTCGCCAGCTCCTGTGCCAACGGCTGCGGAGGATGAGTCTATGGGTGGCATGTCAGACGATGACTTTGACAGTGCAGCGGGAGATGAGGAAATCGAAGTGGATGCCGGCACAGGCAGATCGAAGAAGGACCGTGAAGCAGACTTGAAGGCAATGATGGACGTAGATGACGAGGAAATGGAAGACGCCGATGACGGGGCGTCCGACAATGCTATCGATACGCCCAAGGAAGAGGAGAAGGAGGATTCCCAGGAGTCGACAAAAGAGGAACCCAAAGAAACGATGACGGTTGAGAACGGACGACGTCGCGGTAGGAGGAGGGTAATGAAGAAGAAGACGGTGAAGGACGACGAAGGTTATCTTGGTAAGTCGATGAACTTCCTCACTCTACATGTATAGTGCACATCACTGACAAACCACAGTGACGCGGGAAGAAGCCGCATGGGAGTCGTTTTCCGAAGACGAGCCTGCTCCAAAGAAAGCCAAACCCACTCCTGCCCCTGCGGCCAAAGGTGCAGCCAAAAAAGGCGCGGCCAAACCCGGACAAGGCAGTATCATGTCTTTCTTCGGCAAGAAATGAAAAAGGCAAGAAAAAACTTGCTCGTTGCGGCTTAGAGTATCGCGCATGTCTGTCACCTCTAGCGAATATCACGCCAACCTCACGTACTTGCGCCACTTTTGCAATTGGTGGCAGGTCTTTTCAGCCGCATCTCCATCTGCTCGAACCCGGAGAACTCGGGGCTACAAATACGGTAGTCACAGTCAGTAAATCAAATGCAACAGACAACACAAGCGAAATGGTCTCATTTGGAAGCCATCCCGATGTATATACATCTTGACCATCGCCGCGTCACCCACTCACCTTTCTCCTCTCCTGAAAAGTCTCCATGCAATTCAAACCAAACATCCCTATCCTCGCAGCCTGTTCCCTTCGCCTCACTTCAGATCGGTCCCCCTCCCACTCCACCGCCTCACTCCCCGCCACCCACGTCTTCGGCCCCAGACTCGCTCCCCTTCCCCCGGCTCCAAACAGGAAGCAGAGAACCACCACCGCCTCTCCCCCCAGCCCAGCAAGTCCAAGCCGGCGCTTGACAGAAGCGTTCCACATATGATGGGCGGCGGAGTCAACGAAGCGCAAGCGGTCGTGGTGGTAAGTCAGGAAAGGCGCGAAGACCAGGAGGGCGAGGGTGTTGTTGTTGTTGGCGGTGGTGTTGGTATTGTTGTTTGACGGCCAGGGGCCGAAACGGCCCTGGGGAAGAACTCGGCCTGGTGAGGTGGTTGGGGAGGGCGCCCAGGCTCGGCCGAGGGCTTTTTTGGTTTAGTGGTGGGACATTTGTTCGAGAGGGCTGTGAGGGCGTTGGGAGGATTTACAGGAGGAGTTTTGATGGGGGGTCAGCGACTGCGTGACTAGAACTGTGTATGGGCGCCTCGGAATGCAAGGGATGGATTTTGACTGATCATGAAATGAGGAATGAAAAAACGTGATACGTGTCTCAAAACACGGATGGATGGATGGGGGTATCGATCGAGATATAGTTACACGCGCCGCCGCCGCCTCTCTCCATCGTCATAGTTGAAGCAAGCCCATCAAGCCCAATAATTGTCAGAAATAAAACGCCAATTCTCAATCGCCTTTTTGCGCCATGATGGAAAAACAGCACAACTTTTTCAAAAGTACAAGCGCGCTGTCCACGTCCACGTCCTGATTCCCTTGCCTTCACCCTCCTCAGGGTTCTGCACTCGCGGGACTCAGCCAAGCCGCAGGCACCCTGGGCACCTTTGGGCTTTTTACCATAGGAGCACTCGTCATCTGGCCCTTCAACATGTCCCGCGCCTCTTTGTTGCCCGAGTTGCTAGTGAGTCTCCGCAGGCCATTGCGCCAGCCGGTCTTGATGCCACCACCACCCGCACCCCCGCCACCACCACCATAACCCTGCTTGGCGGCGTGATGCGGTGCGTCCACACCTCGCATGTCCTCGGCAGTCTGCGCGCGACTGATAGGAACGTCGTCGTCCGAGTATGCGTCGTCGCCCGTGTCGTCGCCTGAGCGGAAGTCGTGGTCCAAGCGCGTTGGCGTCGTGTTGTTCAGGGGTATGGCTGGCGAGGTGATGGAGCGGTTGTGGACGCGTGGTCGGGCTGAGTGCTGCGCGAAAGCGCCTGGGTTCATGATAGCTGGGCTCGTAGCCTGATAGCGTGGCTCCACGAAGCTCTTCTGGAACGAGTTGACGCTGATGTTCCGTTGGAGCGAATGGTGCAGAATCGGCAATGCCTCTTGGTCGTACAGATTCTCGCGCTCTTCGATCAGGGCGCTCGGGTATCTGCGCCTGCCGTTCGAATCCACAGTGTCGGTACCGGATGCTTCGTCGTCGTCGAAGAAGTCGTCCAGGCTGTCGAGTTTCATTGCGAGCTCGCCCATGTTGCTGTTGATGCGCGTGTCGTCGGTCGTCATGGTTGCGGTCCTGTCCGAGAAGGCCTTGTCGGAGAATGTCCGGTCGGAAGAGAATGAATCGTATTGGTAGTCATCTTTGTGGAATTCAATCTCAGCTGCGTCAGTAGCTTCCTGCGTCCCGTTGACGCTGCCGGCGTATGCGAGTGTGTAGAACACGGCGTGCACGTTGTTCCGTGTTTGCGCTGAATGGATCGCAGGCATGGGGATAGACCAGCCCGACTCCTCTGGAATACCGTACAAGCTCTTGGTGCGATCGTATTCTTTCCTTGTCGCTCGGGTGGAGTGCGACCCGGCCATGCTCATACGCAGATGTTTGTTGTCCATTGGTGTGCCAGCCATGTCAATGACATTGTCGAGTACATCCAGCGCCTGCTGGCAATGCTCGGTTTGCAACAGACGCAGCAGCGGCGAGATAAGATCTGGACCTTGAGACGCGATTTCGGGCTTGCGCATGTCGACGTCGGGTATGACCACACACAGCACCTGCATTGTCTTGACTTTGAACCATGGACACTGGTTGTTCACCATGGCCAGCATGAAGACCAAGCTTTGGAACTCCCAGGTAGGGAAGAATGCGTTGCGGATGGCGGAAACCACGTGAGATAAGAAGTCGCCCTCGGTTCGGTATTGATATCTTGCAAAGCCTTGAAGTGCCTTGGCCAGTCCAATGTAGTTCTGGCTCTCAGCCGACCATGCGAGTGTCTCTGCAGCGCTGATGTGGTCAGAGTCCTCGCCAGGATGGTCGAAAGAGTGCAAAAATCGCGGTAGGTTCGCCAACGTGGTGAACAGCAGTCGTTCTTCACTACCAACCAGTTCGCCGGAGGGTAACTTGATTAGACGTTCCATGACGGCCAGCGTGCGGGACATCGAGTTGCTAGATCGCACTCCTTTGTACATCAATGCATGAAGGCCTTGGAAACTACCTTCCCACTTCGCAGGCTGATTGTCTTTCAAGATCTTGAGAACTGCAGGATCACTCAAGTCCATCTTTGTAAGCAAGTGGTTCAGCATGCTCAAGCCCTCCTGGAATTCGCGTTCGAAGATAGTGTCCAAGCATGCACAAGTTGTCCAGAACAGCTGCGGATATTGCAGCAAGTCCAGGGGATCCAGTGCATCAATAATGCTTCTCAGGGTAGTCAAGATCTCGAGGGAAAAGATGAGATAATCGTGATTCTCATCATCTGCGATAGTGTTCGACAACCGCGCGAGCATATCAGCCAACATTTGCTGGTCGAGAGTTGTCGAGATGCATCGGAACACCTGGAATGACCTGCACGCCACGTGGCGTACAGCGCAGGAAGTAGCCCAGGCCATGGTGACCTTGCCCCACTCTTCGCGAATCGTAGGGTGTGTGATTGAGAAGATCTTGACAGCCTCGTCCACGACGAAGCCCATGGGCTGTGAAACTGCGCGGCTGTCTTCCTCGCCAGCTTTCACCTCACTGTCACCATAGCCCCAAGCGATCTTCGGGTCGTGTTGTCGGATAGACTCGATGAACTCCTCGATCGACTCCTTGTCAGGATCTGTGCTTCCAGGTTCGATCTGCGAGATGACAAGTTCGTGTATGAGATGGACCAGCAGTTCGCGAGCTTGATCCTGTACGATAGCAATGTACTGATCCCACTGCACAAGTATGACTTGCAGGAGAGTCGCAAGCTTGTCCATTGGCAGCTTGTCAGGCGATACGATCAGGTCAACGAGTAAGATCATGCTGAGCTGACCAAGCGAAAGGCCGCTTTGCTTGGCGCCACTGGGCAACACTACAGCCAAGTCGGCTATGTACGGCAATCCAGTAGTATCGGCGGGAGCTATGATCGGGTCTCTGCGCTCAGCGACCATGCTCTTAGGACAAATTTGCAGAAGTAGGTACTCCACGACCTTTGCGCCTGCCACTGTGCCAGAGAGGAAGACGACGATCTGCTTTGCGTAAATGACGAAGTTTTGCTCTTTGCGATCGAGGCAGACGTCGATGATGAAATCGAGCACCAACTGCACATTGCCAGCGTATGGTCCGGTAGCGAGCGCCTGCCACAAGGCTTGAATCTCGTTGTGCAAGGTGATACGACTTTTCACAGTGATCTCGAAGAGGTTGACAAGCAACATGTACGACGTAGCCGTCGGGCCACCGCTGGGATCAAGTTGAAGTTCGATTGTCTGAATCCATGGCAGCATGCCTGATACCATGTTGCGTTGATGGTCGGGCTGCAACTCGTTGAAGTATGCAGAGAATTCCGAGAAGACGTGGAATGCAAGCTCTGGGTGCTGCTTGGCCAAACGGCAAGAGACCTCGAATTGCGCAAGCTTGTAAACCGCCGTTGTCTTGTCCGAGACACTGATGTCGAGGTCTTGCAGTTTCGAAGTCTTGCCTTGACGTTCTTCGAGAGTACGCAAAAGCCGAGCTGACTTCATGCGGATCTGACTGTCTTCGTTGCCGAGCGTGTAGAGACCGGCGCACAGTACCTTCCAGAACGGCATGTGCACGTGGGTGTGTTCGGTGAGGACCTTGGTGACCACCTCGAAATAGCTCGTAAGCGCCTTTGGTAGACGGGCAATGTAGCACATTCTCAATGTTTGCGCAACGAGATACGCATGCTCCGGGTTGTTGACGATGAGGTTCTGAAGCGCCTTTCGACCGATGGCATGGGTGCGGTCACTTGGTGTCTCGAAGATAGAGTTGAGCCAATGTAGTAACCGCTTAATGTCGAAAGACATCAGTACCTTGTGGTCGGCGACAAAGTTCAGTGGACCGGCGCAAAGTGCGGCCATGGCACTGAGGGCGGCCGTTTGCAGCTCATTCCTTTCCTTCTCAATCGCCGAATTGATGATGCCACGGCTGCGCAGATCATGTTCGCGATCCAGCATGGACCTCGCGACATGGTTCTCATGGGCGCGCAAGTGGCTTTCATTAGGCGAGAACCCACACCAGTTCTCCATCAGAGCGAAAGTTGCCTGGCGTGCTTGGAAGGACATCCAGCGAGACGAGTTCTCCAAGTCCTTGGTACAATCGTACAACCCGTCTGTGAGGATGCAGTAGTAAGTCCTGAGCTTCTGATACTCCAACTGACCCTGAATCTCGGAGTCACTGAGGAAGAGGCGAAGATGCTTCGAGTAGTCAGTCATGTACTCAAGCACGTACTCGTCGCCACTAATTGCAGGGTTCTTGAGCAGATGACAGGTATGACTGAGCAGATGTGTAAGCTCGAGTCTGAGGAAGTCCGTTCGGCGGCTCCTTCGCGGGCTGCTTAAGCTTCGTTGGTGAGAAGCGATACGCTCTTTCGCATCTTGTCCACATTCGCGTACCAGATCCTGGAGGGATTGCAGAAGTGTGTTGAAGAGAGTCGCGTTCGTGGCACCCAGACCAACGACCGCGGCGTTCCTGACAGCTGTATTTGGGACGGACAGCATCTTCTGCACTTTCTGGAACAGGTCAGAAGCCGTGTGTATTTTCTCATGGCTGCTGCTACTGGTAGACGACTTTGAGCTCTTGCGGGTGTGCAAAGACACCTGGCTCGAGTGCGGAGCAGCAAGGTAAGTAGTGCTGCCTGCGTTGGTGAGGGTGGTGCATGCGAACACAAGATGCAGCTTCCACTGCTCGATGATGATGTCTGGTGATGAAGTGCTGATTTTTGGTGCAAGATTCAGCCTGCTTGCCATGAAACTCGACTCGAATTGAGGGTGCTTGGGACCACTGCCTTCAGCTATCGCAGCAATGGTGTGGTGACTGTGAGACAATCGCATACAAACGATTTCGCGTGTCAGAGCTACCGCATGGAGGCAGATCTCGGAGCTCAGGCGGACGAGATTGGGGAACACTTTAAACCACAGATTTGAATCGTGGGGAATGTCACTGCTGCATAGTTCGACCAGTGTATTATTGGCACTGTTCTTGCGGAGCCCTTTCTGAAGTCGCGAGCGTTCGGCTAGTGAAAGTCCGGCATCGTTGACGTCGATGACCTGTTGCGAACTACCTTCCAGGATGCTGATGATGCGGGTGGACGGTTTGCCGAGTGCGGTGTCAAATTTGGTGATCAGGCGTAGCACGTTGACCGCGATGGCGCGCACAGCTCTCGATGGCGAACACAAGAAGAACAGACCGTGTGACTCCACTTCATCAACGTGTGCAAGAACGCCAGACAGATCCAGAGGCAGCGAGCGAACAGTCTGGTCGTCTTCATCGTGCGGTTCTGCGGCAGCTTTGCGGGTTCTTTGCTGTATCTCATCAATCCATATCTGGAGCAGCTCGACATAGAGTTCTAGCGTGGTTTCAATGTGCCCGGGACCCAGCAGACCGCCGTCCGACACCGTGGCGTAGCGATCGTCAAAGTTGAAGATGAATCGTGCAAAGCCTATGGTGACCTGCTGCGCATGCGATTGGCGAGCGATAGACTTGAGCGCTTGTGCAGACGAAGTTGCTATATGGGCTTGGACGTGTGCTGTTCCGGTGCATAAGAGATTCACCAGAGAGTTGATGGGAAGATGTGGTGACAGGCATCGCGGCAGTGCCTCAACAGCCACATGGAGCAGATCGTAGTAGTGCTGTCTTACGTCCGTCGGGTTCATCAATTCGTCTCGCCGATTGAAATTGAAAGCTTCGGCCATGGGTGTCTTCGGGGTGTGGGATGCAAACTTCTCGTCCAGCACAGCCTGGCCACCAAAGGTATTGTCGCATATGATGGTCAACTGACCCAGGATCTTGCAGAATTTGTTGTAGTATTCTTTCGTGACATCGTTCAAATTATTAGTCATTACAGGCCTCGAAAGCCTCTCAGTCCGGCCAGCGGATACAGCAAACCCTTGCGATCGAGTACGTCGATGGGTGATGGGTGCACGTGAGTTCGGGTCCAGGAGCGAATCGCACTCAAAGCCAACGGGGAAAGGTGGTGGCTCGTCTTTCTCGAGATCGGACATGACAGCTAGGAATGCACGGATTGCAATGACTGTCTTCTCGGGGTCCAGACTCTCAATCTTGAGTTGGCTGTCCGGTGTCGTGAAGAGTTCCGAGTTCATCAGTGGGAAAATGATGGTCCTGAAGCATATGTCCTGGTGTTTGAATCCAATGATGCGTATCAACTGAATCAGTGGATCCGCAATCGCAGGGTCAGTCGAGATCAGGACCCGCTTTGCCTGAAAGACGAGTTTGACGATCTCCTCCAGCTTTCTCGCGACTGCATTCGGGGAGTCAGACAACCTGTAAAGGTAGCGCCACACGAGCCGACACATTGCCTTGAGATAATGTGACCGACCAGCACGATCTCTCCGGTGCGGTTGGAACGAAGTAGCAATCGACATCCAATGGGTTGCAAACACGTCTGCGGGAGATACACATAGCAGTACAGCCTGGAGGGGATAGACGTATGGCCAGTGATCAGCTTTGGACAGCATTTGAGCCACTTTCGGCCGGACCAATCCAAGTACGTTCCTCCATTTCTGAGCGCTGAAATTGGAGGACGTCCCCGTTGCGGCCAATGGTAGCATGAGTTTTTCGAACAGCTGCGCGTACGCATACTTCATCTGACGGCCGTGCACTTCGGCGAAATATTTGGCCAGCGTTTGCATCGTGTCGCATGAATGGTTCCAAGCCGCTTCCGATGTGACTCTGAACTTCAGCCACTGCATGCTCTGCACCAAGAGAGCAGTCTTGGCGGCCAGTCTTGGTTCTACAACTCCCTTCATCGATAGAGTGTTTTGTGCAAAGCCGAGGTCCTGAATAAAGCGACCGGACACTTCTTCGAATCTGAGGCCACTCATAACACCAAGCAGCTGTCCTCTAATGACCCAATTTGCATGCTTCAATGGACTCCTCTGCAATTGTTCGGGTTCCTGGCCGACCAAGTGATCGTAGATAACAGCCTCCAGCTTCTCAGCGGTATTACCACTGTGATCCGAACTGATGGCAGTGAGGGTCGTCTGCCCAAGGATTTCGATGAGGGCTCGACACAAAATGTAGACCGAGATTCCGGACCTTCTCTCCGCAGCTGCTATATCGTACTCCAGCAATTGGGGGTCCTGTCCGCCAGGAGAAGACGTTGTGGTGGAGCCATTTCCATTCGAGTTGATGTGCCTCTGCGTGGTGATATTGGAATCCCGATTTTTCTCCCTTTCCGTTCGGATGGCCTTTGCTAGATCGCTTTTCCGCTTGTGCCATAATATGACTGAATCAATAACGTACTTGGGTCGATGTCGGTTAATGTGGCCAAGAGAGGAGATCAATTGATCAAAATTTGGATCTGCGCGCGGTCCACAGATATCTTCCAGCCGTGGCTCCGGCTCGCCAGGTCGTGCCATGCAGCGCTCAATCCTTTCATCCGCCTCCGCGATGAAGGATGTAAACAGGTGATGCAGCGCATATTCTCCCACCGTCTTGGGTTCCTGTTGAGTCTGCTGGCGAGATTGAGTTCGGTGGTGTTCGCTCGGCCTCTTCACCCTCCCACTGTGCATCCGTTCTGGTCTCCTCAGCCCTGTCGTCTCGAAACTGCGAGTTGGCGGAAGTGGAGAAAGCCCACTCCCCGAATGTAGTGTTGACAATGACGGACTCTTCTTCAGTATGTTCGAAGTCGTCATCACAGGATGTTCACTATTGCCTCCGTTGGTAGTCATGATTTTCTGCGGGCTGAGTGGGCTGACGCTTGTGGAATTGCTGAGGTTGCTAGTGTTCCTCGAATGCTGCACTCCATGGACGATGCTCGTATTGCGGTGATGGCCATAAGAGACCGAAGGCTTCCTCTCTACATCGAGGCTTTGTTTTGGTCTTGATTGCGAGGCGGCGGGGGTGACACCGCGTGGTGAGGCATTCCGTGTGCCGGCGGCGCTTAGAGCGCGGCCGCGTGTGAGAGATGGATCGCGCGAAGCTGGAGGTGGGAAAGGTGCGGTGTTCGGGGCTATGAGAAGAGGCTCCGGCGGTGGACTGGTGCCTGTCAGATCGGGAGGAGGGATTGACGGCGAGGTCGCGTGGCCGCGGCCGTCCGAGGACAGCTCTCGCGGCGCAATGGGTAGGACTTGACAGCGTGTTAGTGAGATGCTAGCAATTCCACGCACGGTGGTGTCCGCCGGCTCTGGGCTTTTTCCATGGGCTCTACCACCACTCAGGCTATTACAAGACATACCCATTGTAGTATCACAACGTCGCAGCCAGGCGCGGGCATGGTAGTCAGTCGTAGGAGTGCATCGCGGCACAGTCGATGTCGGTCGGGCGGCGAGAATAGGATAGGTGATAGAGCGGAACGATAGAGCGGTAGTTTAAAGCTGAGGCTGACTGAGGCTCGTGGGTAGGTTACACTGGAGTAGTACAGTGCAGTAGTTCTGCGTAGCGAGCGGTCGCATAGGATGAGAGACACAGGAACAGGACTATGCGCTACCCTGCAATCTTGGCGTTCAAGACAAGACAAGGGTAACAGATACTGGCAGTACATATTGCTAACGGCCACTGGCGGCCGATCGACACACACTATCTCCTTGCCGAACGCTCTATTGGTGCTTCTTCTTCTTCACCCGCGCATGTGCCTGCAGACGCCGTACTCCTGGTTCACACGCGAAACGAGACGCATATAACATTGGCCTTATGCCTCCGTCAGCCGTCTTCACACCATCATCATCATCATCATGCATCCTGCGCTCCATCCACCTCACCCTGCCCGCCACGCGCTGCAGCCACGGCCAACTCAAACCACAAACCCTTTTGTTCCAGATGTCAAAGCTGCAGGGTCAAACGTCCGCTACAGAAACTCAATGTCCGCGCCCAGCCGTCGTGTGCCTGGTGCTTCCGTACCTAGGCAACGATGCCCTCCCAAGTTACGTGGTAAATGCACCAGAAGAGCAGAGTAATGCAGCGTGACTTTGGCCCTGAGATGAACCGTACATGCAGAAGCAAAGTAGGCGGCAGATAGCATGACTCTGTGTATGTTTGACAGTTTGAGTTTCGAGGAGCGCACATCGTGACTTCGAGAAGGCCGTCTAGGTTTTCTTCTATGCAAGCACTTCGACTTCCAAGTCATGGTAGCCGCAGAAAGACGCGTAACAGTAAACACAATAATATGAGTGACAGCTATTTCTTGTCAGTGGCAAAACACACCTTCTCCTGTCCCCGCGGATCTATTGATAATCAAGTTGAAAGGACGTCCACATACCGCGCGTACGCGTCTCTGACTCTCTGGCTTCGACTAGTGGGATCATCACGGAATGGCACTCCGAACGAACAACCGAATGCGGAACGAAGAGCGTCCAAGGGTCGTACAAGAGCGCCGGTGAGAACACATGTCACACAACCGAGACCATGACCAAGCGAAAGCCAAGGCAGAATGCTTCATTCCAAGAGTTTGTATCTGCTTTCTGTCTATACCATGTTCTTTCGAAACAAACAGGCAAACAGACAACAGACGTACCGGAATACCATTAGAACCACCCGATCGGTGTCATCGCCCTCCAAGCTCGCGAGAGCACATGTCTAAAGAACAATCGAAGTACATGCAAAGCTGCGCGATGGGATCGAGGGCTGGCAAGAAGGCACCAACCCCTCGCATATCTTGACTTTACGTATCAGAAAGCAAACAAAGAAAAAAAGGGAAATGGTGTTCTCGATCAAGCCCAGAGTGGACAGATCAGCACATGATGCTCGATGATGATGGCGGACAGATGCTTCTGTATGACAATGACTGTCACGTTTGGTGATGCAAGTGTAGATGCTATGCAGGCGTCGTCGAGAACAAGTGAGTGCCGCTGTCTGGTGATATGCTGGTCGTCGGGCCCACAAGGTCGTAAGCTCATAAAACTCTTGTCGTCGTGCAGTCGTGGTGATATACAGTCTCAGTCCTCGCGCTGGCAGAATGAGCGGTGGGGATATCAATGGATCGCGGTCGGTGGACGGTGGTGTTGGGACATGAGAAGGTGTGCTCTACTCCTGCTCCGGAGCTGTAGCGGATACGACAGGGCTGTTGGCGTGGGCGGTGGCGGGCGATGGGCACACCGGCTTGACTTCCACGGCGGCCTCATCTCCAGAAACCATTTGGCCTTCCTTGCCTGCGGCGACGTTGGGCTGGACGACTGGTGTCTGCGCATTGTTGGTGTAGGGCACAGCGCCGAGAGGGCTGCGGCCAGGAGCATGACGGATGGCGGATTGGGCCCAACGCTGGTTCTGGAAGGGCACAGCAGCACCGTTGCCGAGGTACTGCTCGAACTCGTTGCCATTGGTGTTCTGGGCAGTGTCGTTGAGGGTGGTGCCGGCGTACGGCAGCCGACCTTGACGCCAGGCCTGAGTAGCGTACTCGTACTCGGCAGAGCGGAACTGGCGAGCGGCTTGGGTCTGCTGCTTGAGTGACTTCTGCTCGGAGGTGTCGGCGTATCGGATCTGGACCTGAAGCTCTTCGGTGGCGGTCTTGATGGTGTGGTTGTTGAAGGTCCGGATGACTTCTTCGCAAGCCTCACGGTTCTCGAAGCTACAAGGGATGTCAGCATGGATCACGGCAAGCAGCAGGACAGCAAGGATGGCTTACCGAGCAAAACCAACACCACGACCGCGGCCCTGTCGGTCGCGAAGGATGCGAGCAGAGCAGACCTTGTGAGGAGCAAACAGGTTTCCAAGAGCGTGCTCGTTCATGGTCTTTGGCAGGTTGGAGACGTAAAGGTTGGTGTTCTGTTCGTCGGCGAAGGTCTTGAGCTTCGAGTAGAAAGATTCCTGGATCATGGATTAGCGACGTGCTACTTGACCGAAAGGCTCAGACGGTGCTCACCCTTGCGAAGCTGACTTCGTAGCCAAGGTAGTGGAAGCCACGGATGCAGTTCTCGGCGTCCTCGTAGTTGTGGTACTTGACGAAGCCAAAGCTGAAGTGGTGTTAGCATAAAGTCATGGAGGTGGAAAGCTGGATGGCGGACATACCCTTTGCAAAGACCAGTGTTCAGGTCGATGATGGACTTCGAGCTCTTGATGTCGCCAAAGCGAGAACCCCAAGCCTCAAGATTCTCATCAGTCGTCTCGGGAAGCAGACCGCGAATGTAGACATTGGTCTCGCCTCGCTGGTTCTCCAGGGCGCGGTCGAGCGGCTTGAGTGGCGACGATGGAGCGGGAATGGCGCGCGGGATGGCAGGCTCCTGGGCCATGAGAAGCTTCAGGCGAGGTGAGACGTCAGCCTGTTCCAGCTGCTGCTTCGGTGCAGTCATGCCATACGGGCCGACCATGGATGTCGGAGACGGGGTGCTGTGGCTGAAGACACCGCTGGGCGAGCGGTTGATCGAAACGTTGCCGTGGACGAAGCCAGGGTAGCCAGCGTAAGACGGAGTGGCCGGCTGGTCGTTCTCGTTCGACGAGATGGAGTCACGACGAGGCGTGATGAGAGTCGGCACGTCGCCCGTCGCGCCAGCAGTGGTCGGAGTCCAGTTGTGCGACATTGGGCTGTTGTCGTGCTGCTGGTAGCCCTGGTAGTTCAGCGGCTGAGCGTACTGTGAAGCATGAGGCGTGTACATTCCCGGAGACTGGGCGGTGGTGGGTCCGTAGGCGTTCGGGTACATGTACTGTCCAGCCACTCCGTACGGCATGTTCGCGCCAACAGGCATGCCGCCGAACTGGCCTCCGGTGGCTGGCATCATGGTGTTCTTGTTCTGGGCCGTGAAGGGCTGGTTGGAGATGTTCATGCCTTGGAAGCTATGAGCAAGAGCAGACATGTCGGAAGGACTGTGGTGCATGCCGTAAGCTCCTCCGATCTGGCCACGTCCGCCGTACTGGTTACCGTAGCCCATGTTGGCGTTGCCGTAGCCCATGTTGGCCCGAGGGTACCCGTTCTGGCGTTGGTTGTTGTGGTCGGTCATGGTCGACATCTGTATAGAGGTGATCAGCGTGTGTACAAGACTGAGATGTTGTAGAAAGCATGCCATGCATGTCTCATGGAAGGTGAAAGAAGCTCATGAGGCAGCCACGACACGTAGACTCTTCGACTGCTGGTGGAGGTTGGAGGAGATGGCTTACCGCTGATGCTGGCTGTTGGAATGAGGTATGTCGAGTTCTGTGTGCGTTGGAGAGATGGAAAGTCTGAGCAAGACCAAGTCAGCATCGTGATCAATAGTGAGATGGATATCAAGAGCAGTGCAAGTGCCGGTCTGTCTCAGGGCAGCTTTTGCATGGGAGAACTGAGTCTGGGAAACGAACCTGCACAAAGCCGGACGAATAAAGCTGATTGCTTGCTTGCTGGAGGCTGGAGGACGAAAAGCGGCGTCGGTGCAGAAGGAGCAACAAGTTTGATCTGGCACGAGGACTGGATGCTAATGAGAGAGCCGACGGTCAATGCAAGGGAATGAAGAAAGCAGATGGTGCTGTGTGTGGGTTGATTGTATGAGTTGGAGGTGAGAAGAAAGGAAGAAGAAGAGAGGAAGGGAGAAAAGCAGGAGAAGTGTAAGCGTGAGTTCGAGGTGAGGTAGGAGGCAGAATGGTGATGCCGAGCCGAATCCGGTGGTGTTTCGAGGGAAAGAACAAACTGAGCCAGGCCAATCCGGCTTGCTGTGACGGAAGAAACGCACCTTTTGCTTGAGCAGTAGCGATTGCAACGCCTTTGAATGAGCTTCTCTCCAAGTCTTTTCGGGCAAGATCAAGGCTTCGAGGCTGATATACCAGCAGGCGCAAGATTATCGATGGGCAGGTGGCGGTTCGGGAGCAGAGCAATAGCGATACGGCGAGGAATACTAAGATACAGCAGCTATGCACACAACGAGATCGACGATGGCGTTAGGAGTGCTGTGAGTAAATGGTAGGGTACTGTACTGTAGTGGTTCAAGCCCGCCCGTACTCGAGGCTGGCGACGTAGTGGGTTTTGTCTGCTCGTCCATTCGCATCTCATTGCCCTCGACGACCTCGACCCTTGCATGCCACCCGGTCACAGATGCATTTGCCCTGGGCCCACAGCCGATTGTCATCAGGCCCATGCAAGCCGCGCCGTCCTTTGTCGACGCTGCAGCCCGATGGTTATGCAAACCTCCCGTCCTTGTAACACAGGCGCAACCCGCCACAAACGCCCTCGACTGCTTTGGAGGTGAGCAGAGAAGTCGTAAGCGAGTGCAATGCTGCCACAGAGGCCACATCTTCCATCCTCTTGACTGTGGCTGAGCAGTCGTGAGTGAAGTGATGACATGAGCGTGGATCTCAGTGTGAATATGATTGTCAACTTCACAAGAATGTGAGCTGTCACAAACAACAGCACGGCTCACTCAACCGTCTTCGCAGCACTTGTCAGCCTTCAGACACCAACTAGGTAATCTAAGGTTAGGTAGAGCTAGAATACATACGTGCATATGCAACGACGTTAGACTGCTGGGTTTGCTGGGTCTGGGGAAGAAGACAGATTTAGTGTGCAGGAGGAGGATTCGGCTCGTCGCCTGCTGTGCAGTAGTGGTAGCGTTCGTACCAAAGCACAATACCGGTACATGTCCCATTTAAACAGAGGCGAGAGAGGGAGCAAATAGCGAACGCCAGACTCTGCAGTCCTGAGACGCCGTCCCCGGTTCGTCTTCGTACCTGCATGTCAAGCTGCAACCTGGTCAAGAGCTGCCGTCAGTGACAGTGCAAGCCTGAAGACTCTGCCGAGTGTGAAAGCCGCGATTCCACGCACCTGGACAGATCAAGAGGATCCAGCATCCGGGTGACATCCATCTCGCCAGTCCCAGTCCCACCTCGCTCATGTGACTCGATGCTTTTGCACGGCAGCATTGAACAGGACTGCCGTGTCCACCCAGCTTGAGGACCCCCTTTCCTCATCTTCACCACCCCGAGGCATGCAGTTCAATGTCCACCATCCCCCCAGTAAAGCACTGTACTGTACATGTAATGTACATGTAGTCAGTCAGAGACTCTTCGCTAAAGCCCTCTCGACCTACCCGACCCAAAGAAAGCTGCAGGAGATGCGCTGTCCGGCAACTTTAGCCCGCAAGCTCCGGTCCCTTGCAAACGAGCACCCAGCCATCAAGCCACCATCCGGCACAAAAGCCTCAACAACGCCGTGCAACCTCCATAGCTGTCATACCAAAGAAAGTGTACCTCTGTGCTCCCTCGTCGCCTTCTGGAACATTCATCTGCAGGCAGCTAACCGTCCGCCCACAACTACTCTTGGACAAGTATGGCATCGTTGGGCGTTGCAAACAGGACAACATTGCGGTGCCACCGACGACGAGTCTTCTTATCCGTGGAGACTCGATCGACACGTGCTCACCTACTTCCAGATTTGACTTGGACGGCAACGGTGGAAAGTTGGCACAACACAGGCACAGCGATGCCGAACGATTGCATTGTTACTGCAAACTTCAACCGCAGAACAAGCCCTCAACATGCCATCTCGGTACCCGGAACCGCCAGCCCCCCATCATGTACATCAAACAGGGCGCCTCGCATGCCGGCTGTCAATCCATCTCTCCGAGTCATGGGATCACTGACAATACCTAGTCTAGTCCAGGGCAAAGTGGCAGAGTGGATAGGCATGGGGATGGGGGGAATAGCAAGTCTTGCATCCGGTCGGAGTTCACAACAGCCTTCGTTCCGCGTAGGCGTCGGCCGGTGTCAACCTTACATGAGGGCAGGCAAACGGAAGCAGATCACATGTGTTTGCGTGTGAGTATGTGAGTAGCAGGTCGGCAGTGGAGCGAAAGAATATGTCACTTCCATATACAACTAATGATGTGGATCACATGTAAGTCCATACTTCTCCATGTGAGAAACAAGAAGAAAGATAGACAGGATACAAAATCCCTGCGGTTCTATAAATAGGCAGACAAGAGACGGGTCGGCGTCTCAAAAGAGCATAACAGATCGGAGAACATCAGATAGTAGATTCGCCATCATCATTTCCAGATACAGCACTCATCAACTCGAGAACTCCTGGCATACGTCCCACCCATCCGGAAAACGCAGCACCCTGAAACGGACCCACGGCACCCAAGCAAGCAAACTCTCAAACATTAACTAGAGGAAAACAGGGGTTCAAGAAAACAAAACAAAAAACGATCGCTCACATTCCCACCCTGCATGCATGATGCAAATCTAAGAAAAAAGACATTATCCCGGGTGGCCGTCTAGAAGCGAGATTTCCCTCGACCTGAAGAGCCAGCGCTTGACACCCAATGATCCCTCGCCTTGTACATGCGGTCCCTTGGTCTGAAAGGACGGGCACAGAACAATCACAAAAGTACCAAAGCACAGACTGCCAGATACTGGCAATGCAACGGACGGATACTTGCATGATCGTTTTTATTGTTTGATGAGACAACAGAAGAAGAAGAGGGACAGGCAGGAAGGAAGGAAACCCACTCTTCGCGAAACTCGACGGAGATGTTCGGCTAGGGAGAGAGAGACGGGACGTGTGAGAGTCTCGTCCTCCTCCATAAAAAGTGTCTCTTCGGCAAGATGTCCCACGATCACAATTACATACGTGTGAGATGTTGACATATACAGCACCTACTATCCAACATGTACATAGTTAGCATGTATGGGAATACCTAAGATACTCGATACAAAGGCAACAAAAGAACCAACAAGCATCTGCCACTCGTCGACGATACCACTACCCTAACCCTACCAACCCCAAAATGCAGATGCACGAGAAATGTAAAATCACTTCAGCATGGTACCACGTCCATACAAACAGTTGCCAGTATAATTCAATGGCTACAAATCAAAAAGGAAATCGATGGTAAACGTTTCGAACCCTACACTCATCCACCCAACCCCAAAACTCATCAAACCAGATCGAATTGTCTTCGAGGCACTCAAGCTCACTGATTGTGGACACCGAATCACGACATCCTCTTCAACTCTCGGCGCAGGATAGACAATCCAAGTGATAGAAAACCATGTGACAAGATCTCGTGACACAGCAAGGGCGAAGATACGACCTCTTCCCGATTACAACAAACTCGTCTGACTAGGTAGGTACAATTTCCATCCATCCATACATTTGAGAAGAATAAACTAAGCCTAACAACAAAACTAAAGAGATCGAACGGCCCCACCTAAGCTGTAACCACGAATAGAGAAACCTTCCACTTCTCATTATAACGATCGAAGGGCGAATTGGAAAAATACACCGGCACGGCGAGTAGTCTACGGTCATAAGTGGCAAGACGAGGGGATAGGTACATGTAGCTTGGAAGCTAACCCTAGGAAGGAACTAAGAAAACGATAACTTATTATGAACAGTAGCGATTTCTTGATCAGCTTCTTCTTACCTACCTGACGAGACACTAGCTAGACCACTAACACTCCATTTTGCTACCATCCGTTTTGATGAATCGAACTCATTGATTGAACTAGAGAGCCACGCGCCTCGCAGACGAGAGAATCGAAGTCATGCCCGCGAAGATACCAAGAACGTTCAACAATAGCAACGAACCGTAACGAAACAAACACGAGGAAAAAAAAGACGAAGAAGCAAAGGAAGAAAAGACAGTCTATCTATCAGATCGATCTCATGACATGCAAAAAATAAAAAAGTAAAAATCGAAAGAATCCATCCTCTCTCATGATATATACAACAATCTTTTTTCCAGTTTTGTTTTTCTCAATGCAATATCATCCTCATTCTCTGTCATCAAAAAACACACCCATCTCTTCCTCCTCCACCACACCTCCAAACAAGAGCCACTTCATGACCAGACGTCCTCCTGGTACTGGTTGGCGCTCCTCATACTCTTGACAATCTCCTCGGCCTTCTTCTTGTCCACACCCCTGTGCTCAGTGATGATCTGGCCGAGGATTTCGTTGACCTCGCGAGCCATGTTGGCCGCGTCGCCGCAGACGTAGAAGTAGGCCTTTTGCAGGAGGAGCTCGTTGATCTCGGCGGCGCGCTCGCGCAGGCGGTGCTGGACGTAGACTTTCTGGGCGCTGGCGCGGGAGAAGGCGGTGACGACTTCGAGCGAGTCGCCGAGGGCGGATTTGTATTCCTGCGAGGTGGAAAACGTTAGCAATGCTAGACAGTCTAGGTGGGGTGATCGGACGGAAACTCACCTCCCATTCCTTTTCGTAGATAAAGTCCTCGTCTTGCTTCCTGCAGCCGAAGAACAGGATGGTCTTGCCTACGATCTCGCCGTTGCGAGCCATCTGGGCACGCTCCTGGATGAAACCTCTGAAAGGCGCGACACCGGTGCCGGGACCGACCATGATGATTGGCTTTGAAGGGTCGGAGGGGAGTTTGAAGTTCGAGTGGCGGACGTGGACAGGGATGTGGATTCCGTCATACTTGTTGCGCGGCCCGGTGATGGCGTAGTCGAGGCCGTGGGGGTCTGGGTTCGGGTCGCCGTGCTGCTTCTGCTTCAGAGCGAGGAGGTAGTTTGTAGTGACACCCTTGACAACGTGAGGTGCGCCCGGGACTTCGACGGACTCAACGACGGCTGTAATGGAGATCTTCTTAGGCTGGACGAGAGAGGAGGACGAGATGGAGTAGTAGCGGGGTTGGATCTTGTGCAGGCCTTCGATGAAGATGGAGAAGGGGATGTTGTCCCAAGAGTTGCCTTCGGAGTAAGCCTCGAGGAATTGAGCGATGTTGTAGTGCTTGCTGGCGACCTTGGAGTGGAAGTAGTCCTTGTCGCTGCCAATCTTCTGCATCTCAGCCTTGATCTGCTCGTTGGGAGAGAATTGAGCCAAGCTGCCAATGAATTGACGGGACAAAGGTGCGCAGATCTCCATGTGGAAGCGGACGGCAGCATCGTAGGTAGTAGGCGAGGGGAATGGGACCTTGGCGGTAGCATCGAGGCCCTTGACAGCGATAACAGTGTGTCTCTTGCTGTCGAGATTCATCACCTTGAGGAACCTGTCAACCTCCTTGCCAGCGTTGGTCGGCCAGACAGCGATGTGATCTCCAGTAGTGTAAGAAAGGTTAGAGCCAGAGATGTCGACCTCCATGTGCAGGCAGTTGCGGGTCTTGTCGTTGAAAAGCTCCTTGGATTCAGCGATGGGTGCGATGTACGGGTTGTGTGCGTTGTAGGGTCCCTTGGAAGTGCCCTCGAGGTGATTCTTGTTCGGCTCGCCAAGGTAGACAGTGTCGTCGTCGGCGTCCAACTCGGGCTTCTCGGTGACCTCAAAGACAGGCTCGTATACCGCCTCACGCTCCTCAAGGTTCATCGAGTCGGTCAGAGCAGCCCACATGGGCTCCTTCCAGGCCAAAAAGTCCTCTTCCATGGTACCAGCACCGTCGTCGCCCTCACCGGGCTCGCCGACACGCTTCGCTCCCAGACGGTCGAGGAACTTGACGAGGTTGCGGACCATCGAGTTGTAGTGTTCGTAAGTGTTGTTTCCCAGACCAAATGCGACGTAACGCAGGTTCTCAAGAGCCTTCTCCTCGGCGCCGCCCTTTTCGCTGAATGAGACCTCCTCGCTGCCGATGAACTCGTAGAACTCCACAGCGTTGTCCGTAGGCTCGCCCTCGCCGTAGGTGGCCATGACGAAAATGGCGACCTTGTCCTCGGGGAATTGGTCCAGGTTCTCGTAGTCGTAGTCTTCCAAATCGGCGGTCATGGTCTTCAAGCCGAAGCGCGAGGAGCCCTCCTTTGCCAGGCGGGCGGCATAGTCTTCGGCGGTTCCTGTCTGCGAGCCGTAGAAGACAACGCAGTTCTTGCCAGTCTCGTCCATTTTCTCGATGATGTTGCGGCTCTTGCCCGCCTTGGTGGAGGCGCCATTTGCGAAGGAGGATGCGTAGGGGTCTTTCTGGACGGCCCAGTATGTACCCTTTGTGAAGTAGGCGACGGTGCCGACCAGGAGAGCGGTCAGGACGATGATGTCCAGAGTGTCCAGTTGCGCCATCTTGGGAGGTATGTGTGTGGCTCAAAGGCCGGGGAGAAGGTGGTTGATTTGGGCTGAGTTGCTCCGGAGGGCGGTGGGTGGGGATATGACTAGAAGAATATACACTGCAGCCAGGTAGGCCGAAATCTGGCGTCAAGCGGCGGCTGATGGTGGGCCTGAAGCTGAAGGCTGTACAGTGCTGAAACGGCGTTTCGATGGAGAGTTCTCCTACTCCTGTCGCAGTGAGGGAGTGTGTGTTTGTTGAATCAAAAGAGACCACGTATGCAGATGAACTGCAGGGCGAGGATACAAGAAAGTTGTTTATTCACGAGTGTAGATCGCCGTCGAGTCGAATGTGGCGGGGCCACCGTGCAGGAGAGGAGAGGACAGCCACCAGGGTCAGAACGGAGATGGTCTGATCCGATGCCGCGCAACAGTCTTGACGTCCACCGTTGATGTCCGAGACCCTCTTCTCACTCCAGTACTTGCACGCTGAATTGCCTTTGTTGAGTGCCCGAGCGTGGAGTGAGAAGATATGCAAGTGAGATGAAATAATGTTAACGAGATTGAAATATTGTGTCGATATACACAGTCAGATGAGACAACCAAGATGTAGTTATCAGTCAAAGGCGTCGGTGATTCGGGCACAGCATAGAAGAGACAAATCACGGGCCTGCCACGAAAATAAATAGATTCCACGCTGTCATCTCCTAACTTATGCTGTGTTCGCAGCCTCATTCCCGGAAATGATTACTGGCCGCCGGCTGATGGGGCTCTGGAAGTAACCCTGACAGTAAGTGATTCATGTGACCTTGTGGCATACACCTCAGCAGTAAGTACATTATCCCATGTACGTACATGTATCTAATCTCCTCTCGCCATACCACCATACCCGTCAGCCTACAGCATGCTTCGCTATCGTTCCGCCTCCTGGAGATCCCCGCCCGAACTCCACCTCCGACTGGCCAACTCGTTCGGGGGAACACCCGACTCGGCTCGCAAGACTGGCAGTTCGACAGTAGTAGTTAAACATGTGCGGAACGGGCGCACGCGAGTCGAACGAATAGACCGAGTCAATTCGTATCCGGCATCTCGGTACGGCACAGCGGTGCCTTACTGTATGAAATGTCGATCGCTTTCCTCAATTTGCCCCCATCAGCGGATGTCCCAGTGGCCGACGCTGTGAAGTTCGGCTCCGAAAGCTTGAACAGTTGCCGTTGGCGCTTCCCGCGAAATATCAACGATGTCAGGATTGCATGCAAGCCATGCGTTTATCAATGTTGAACGGTGCGGCTGAGGTCTGCTGACATGGGATTGCACAGGCGCGGTGTTATTGCCGTGCGGCTTAGTCGAGGATTCCGCGTGAGGCGCGTGGTACCAGGCGAGTGCGGTATTCAAGTTTTGTTTTGATGACGATGACGATGATGAGGTGAGAAGGATGGTTTGATTCGTCTGTTACATCTTCATACCATTCGCCTGGCAATGTAGCCATGCCTAGCTATCAGTACCATCTCACTAAACGTCCTCGTGTCTTCCATCGCTCTTCCAGGGGTATATAAAAGTCAACAAGCAGAACGAACAACAATGATGAAAGGTAGGAACCATGCGACGGTGCATATTCCCTCACGCGTCGGGATCTTCACTTGCGCCCCTATGCTTCCTGCCGCGCACTTTCACGCCCAACCCGGTGTCCTCTGCGATTCTCATCTGCACGTTGCGCGCATGGCAGATAGTGATTGCCAGCGCAAGTGAGTTCCACACATCGTAGTCGCTCAGGCTCATGTCGAAGAAGGCAATTGGTTTGGCGTCCGGCGTTGGGTCTTCAGGTCTGTACGCCATCACCGCAATAAGCGCATGCGAAGCGACAATGGCGTATAGGGTGGGAATCGGGTACGAGTATTGCGAGCTTGCCTTTGATGCTGGCGAGGCTTCGGTAGATTGCAGCACGCGGAAGGCCTTGCGGTAACGCGTTGCGGTGTTGGCGAGTTTATGGTTGGCAATCTCGTGTAGTTCGCTTGCGGGAGCGTTTCCTGGTCTCACTACAAGAGTGAGGACGGGAATGACGGTGTCCAAGTCGAGGTCAGAATCCAAGGCAGCCCACTTCTGATACGCTTCGATGCTCTGGCGGATCTGTCTGTGCGGGCTAGTAGGCGTGCTTGGGATCAAGCTATCTCTGACCAGTCCACCGAGGTCGAAGAGTTTCTCGAGCGCTTTTTCGGCACGGAAGTGTTCCATGCGAGCACTGCTGACGAACGCATTGTTTGTTGACGCGAACAGGGCGTCGGGCATCGAGCGGAAGCTGAACTGCCATCGCTGGGGCATCAATGGTTCGCGACCGCGGAGCTTGATGCGTTGGACGAGCGTGATGTAGTCGTCGTCCCACCCAGCGTCGCGCAATTCTTGCGAGCCGACGCCAAAGGCCGATTCGTCTTGCGGTAAGGTCGCAAGCTTGCGACGGTTGGGCGTCATGTGGTAATCGCCGTCATCCAGGACTTCAGTCACATCCACATCCACCTCCGAGTCGTATTCGTTCAGGAAGTCTTGGGGCGTTGGCGAGCCATCGACGTGGACGGCAGAGAACATGCTGGACAAGCCCTCGTCATCTCTCATGACTTCGTCGCTCGTAGATTCCTCGTCATCGTCCTCTTCCTCCTGATGTTCGTACATGACTTCCTCCGCTCTGTATGCTTTCCCGTCGTCCAGCTTGCGCATCTTGCGGCTGCCGTCGCCGTTCCTGTCAGGCGTCACAACTCTCTTGTTGTTACTGGGACTTGACGAGGTGGTTGCGCGCCAGCTGTCGACGCGCTCGTAGGGGCTCATGCTCTTTCTGGTGCGCTTGAGGTTCTTGAGTGAGGTGCGTCGGATCGGTAGCGCACGCTGCTTGACGACTGGAGGTGCGGTTTTGAGTGTATTCGAATGGGTGTCGATCTTCCGTGGTGAGACGTAAGACCAAAACGTCTCGGACACGCGGTTGAAGAATGGCATTGTTGTTATCGGGCCAAGCAGGCAGGCAGATGCACGGCGGCGGGTTGCGGGCTATGCGAGACCGGGTACCAGGATTGCGACAGGGGCCAGGTGTGAGGGGAATCTAGCTCGATGATGGACGTTTCAAAGTCAAGTCGCAATGCGCCGGGCGCTGGCTAACGGTGGCATATCTGGGAGATTGACAAAGGGAAGCGGTTGATGGAGGGTGTGTGTGGTGGTGATGAAAGGGCTTGGAAGACTCTATGCCGGATGTGGAAGGGAAGGATTGTGACAATTGTATGGTTGTGGTAATTATCCATCGAGGCACGAGCTGCCAAACTACAATGCTACAATAGCCTTTGTCGCATGCGGCAGGCACCTGTCAATTAAGGTATAAGGAATGCACGCTAGTATGAGACTAATATGCAGGGATCTAGCCTGGGCCGATCTGCATGCATCTGCAGTGAAGCCGTACAGTATCACTTTTCTCGCCTTCAAAGCTGTATATTCGAACGCGCTCAATTACATGGGCATGTTTGCGCTCTTCACTCGCTCTCGAATATACCGTTGACTCACCCACGTCTACCACGGACCACTTTTACCCCTCCGCTGAGCCCAACGATTCGTCATTGTTTACTTGACTTGTTTTGGCCAAAACAGCAGATCGACGTCACGCGGCCAATCAGCTCGTCCGCGCCCCGCCCATTGCGCGATTCTCGTCGGCTTTCCTCTCTTGCTTTCACTCGCCGACACTCTCAAACCATCTCCGCGACACAGACATACCCACATCTGAAACACCACTCATCACCCGCAAGAACATACCCAATTGTACACTCCACTCCCAAGCTTGTTCATACCGCCAAATCAAACACCTTCACACCACCTCCCACGCCGCGACATGCTAGCATGTCCGCGTCAATGGAAGGCCTAGTTTACCACCACCAAAACCCGCACGCCCTCTGCATCACTCCGAGCAGCCTCACTTACAAGCGTGGTCTCAAGCGCGCTGCTGAAGACGCCCAAGACGAATTTCAACGTCCCAGCCCTGACATCCAGCCGGCCCAAACCCAGCAGCTCCAAACCCAGCAGGCTGCGCCGACGCGTGTAATTACCGGCATGCTGGCCACCATTCCTCAAGACCTCTGGTACTTCGGTGCCACTCTCGTCAACGGACTTGTCGACCTCTTTAGCAGCAGACATGCTCCCTCTGCTCAGCAACAAGCTGCACAGCAGCACGCGGCCACCTCACAGCCCACTCAAATCACAGGTGTGGCTACAGACCACAGCGACAGGAAGCGTCGCGCCGTCGACACCTCGCCCATCAATGCAGCACACTCCAGTACCTCACCGGCTCGGAGCTCACCCACTACACGCAAATACCGCTCCATGAAGTTCCCCGGCCACAAACGCGTCTCCGGCACATCAGCCGCCGTACTGGCCAGCTTGCCTGCCGCGTTCGACAGCGACAGCGCAGAGGCAAAAGAGGCGGCTATTCGCGCCGCCACTCGCGCCGCTTGGTACAAAAGGTACAATGATCCTACCTTGTCCAATCTCGCCAAAGAGCTTAAGCTCTCGAAGGCTCAGCAATCTACCACCTCTACCCAGACCACCACCGAAGTCGACACGACTATCCCCATCAAAGACCGTCAGATCAGCGGACTCCTTAAGAAAGCCTACAAGGCTCAAGGTACCACTACGGCACAGAGAGCCACACAGAAGAGACAAGCTGCCGAGAAAGAAGCAGCAGCAAAGAAAGAGGCGGCTGACATCGCTGCGGCCGAAGAAGCCGCGCGTATCGAATTGGAGAACGAGAAGGCTCTTATTGCAGCCGAACAAGAGAAGCAGCGCATTGCCGCCGAGGAGGAGGAGAAGCAGCGTCTTGCAGTCGAGGAAGCTGAGCTGAACCGGCGCCGTTCGCAGACTGTGGTCGATGGCGTCCCCAGCGAACTAGGCGAAAAGATCGAGAAGATCATGGAATTCCCCAAAGGCGACAGAGAAACCGTGATCCAAGCAGGAGGCATCCCGCTACAGACGATTACCTTCAAGCGCATCCTGAACTACAGCAGCGAGAGCACCGACAACTGGCTCGACGACGATGCAGTCAACGCTTGGTACAACTTGATTGTGGAAACGAAGAAACAGCAGACAGGCTATGTCAAGAGCGATACCAACCCGCCGGCATTCGCCAACCTCCAAACAGCTTGGTACGCAAAGTACGGCAAGGAGGAAGCCAAGGGCCTCAAGCGCTGGATGAAACGCGCTGGCATTGGCGGCGCCAACATGCTCAAGTGCGAGCGCATCTTCCTGCCCATTAACACTGGCAACCACTGGACCTTGTTGATCATCAACGGCATCAACCGCAGCATCGAGTACTTGGACTCACTCAGCGGCAATGGTACCCGTTACTTCCAAATCGCACGCGATCTGCTAAAATCAGAGCTCGGCAACAACTACCTTGAGAAGGAGTGGACCGACTTGAAGCGCAATCGCAGCTCTCCCCAGAACAACATGGATGACTGCGGAGTCTTCACATGCATGAATGGTCTCGCCGCTGCCAAAGGCAGACCCTACAAGGACGTGACCGCCAAGCAGATGAGCGATGCCCGCATCATGATGGCCGCTGTCTTCTTCAACAAGGGGTTTGAGGATGTGGTGGAGTGGTGATTGTGCCGGGTGGCTGAGGTGGACGAGATGGAGGAGAAGGAGGAGATGAATTTGGGTTTTGTTTCTTGTTTTTTTGCTTTCGTTCTGGTCGGTCTGGGAAGATACCCCGAGCGCTGCAAAGCAGCGCTGCACGAGTCGTTTTTGGATTTTTTTTGCTGTTTGCTCTCGGAGTCTGGGGTTCGGTGCTGGCGTTTAGGTTTTTTTTCTGGGCTCTTTGTTTGCTTTTCTGTTGCGGAGGCCAGCCCCCAGGATGAAAGCCGTCAATGGGGCGCGTACGATTCGACAATGCCCGGGTTTTACCTGGGCGGCGTCGGCGCATCCTAGTACGGCGAGTAGCCGGGGGCTGGCCGCAGAGTGTAATTAGCCTTCGTTTGAATCAAGCCTTTTCGAACGATCACTTCTTCCAATTCTCAGCTTGTGTGACACGTCTTTCAACGGTAGACTTGAGGAACCTGCTTGCTGGGCCATTAGGTCGCAGCACATACGACTTCACGTACCGCTGTGATGGCCATTCCAACGACGTGCTCTCTCAATGGCTTACTAGCTCCCTCAATTAGCTGAAGCATCAGATAGCAGCATATGGATCACTACATACCAGTGAGACAGCCGCATCAGCAGTATGTTCTCTCAGTGGCTCACCAGCATTTTCAATAGGCTAAAGCATCAGATACAACCTCGATGAACTCCGCAAACCAGAGAGACCTCCCTCTCAGCAGTATGCTCTCTCAGTGGTACACTAGATAGTTCAGTAGGCCTAAGCATCAGGTAACAGCATGAGAAATACTACCCACCACTGAGACAGCCATCGCAACAACATGTTCTCTCAATGGAACAATAGCATTTCTACTAGGATGAAGTATCTGATACCAGCATCTGAAGTGGTAAACGCCTTTGAGATGATCAGCTTGAGATGTGGCTCTCTCCATGGCACACTACTTTTTGCAGTAGTCTAGAGCATTAGGTAGCAGCTTCAAAGAAGCCACGAGTCGTTGCGATGATCCGATTGGCATTGCCCTTCCTCAATGGCACACTACTCTTCTTCAGTAGTCTGAAGCATCAGATAGCAACATCAGGAAACACACTCCACTCCTGAGAGATCGATATCGATATTGTTCTTTCTCAATGGCGAACCCAATCATCTCAAAGATTAGAGAGTCAGATAGTACGGCGTGAATAGTCAGCGGGCCTCGTCTTTTAAAAGAAAATCCCAACTTCACTTACAGACATATCATTGTCTTGGCGTCGCCTACTTGAGCTTCACCTGGCAAGTGACCTTTTCCCGACTTTTCCACCACACCGATAGTCCGCGATCCACTGAAGACGGAGCTTGGGCGGCAAGTACCTCGACAAATAGTAGACTCGCCTCACAGCCCGGTCCACCGTGAGCACATTCTCTCGGTGACCTCGTTGTGATCTTTTTCTTGGGAGCATGTAGTCAGATAACATAGTCTTAGCAACCCAGCCTGAGTTTCGCTAGCATATCCTGGCTCGGGTCTTCCACGATCTTGTTCATAGTCGACTGAATCTGATGATTAGATCATGGTGGTACAACAGAGGTGAAACTGGATCTTGTCGCTTCACGGCTTCTGGTGGAGCTTCAGCACGTCAGGCTTGCGTGAGGCTAGAGTAGGGAGGTGATGGTCCCGGGACGTTGAGTGCAACTGTGTCGGGGTGTTTGATACAGTACTATGGTGCTGAGCATCATATATGCGATGGGAACGAGAATTCGATTCCTCGAATGGTGCTGTTCCATTGTTCGGGAGACAACTGATAGCCTTCGTTCAAAATCATTGATGAATGCTCCCATGCTCAAATTGTACTGAGCTATCCAATCACTTGCAGCGTGAAAGTACCTGTAGATATAGATAGCGAAGTGTTACCCCAACCCTAACCCTAATCACATCCAATCCTCATCAAATCCCGAGACTTTGATTCCAACATCCTTGTTCAATCAAACGTCCGAAGGTATTCAATCAAAAGGTGGGACTCATGGATTTACTAACCCCGCGATACGATGGCTATCAGAGTAACACTGTTGAAGTTGAAGATATTGCCTTTGATTTTGTAGAATGTTGTGATCACAATTGCATTGAAATCCCATGATCGATCGCGGGACAGAAGCGTAACGCATCAGAAAACCTAGGATAGCTTAGACCTATCACTTTGATACGTTCTTCCACGCATCATCCAGATCATAGTTATCCCGTACCTGCATCGTGCGCGTGTACGACATATGGAGTTTCCATTTCGACATCGAATAGAAGAAGCGAAACATAAAAAAAATTGCAAATTGAGAAGCTCTACCTATTTAACTACCCACAACTAAAACCGAAAAGCCCCAAGATGGAAAACTACCACCACCACCACCACCACCACCAAGAACTACAAAGTCTTCACCTTCCCCGCCGCCGCCCTACCCCCCCGCCCCCCCCGCCCCG
>Ga0265798_10001835_pt1 | contig 32224 bp, 22 predicted proteins | sample P3T30metagenome_FD_192430 | JGI IMG/M metagenome (GOLD analysis project Ga0265798, IMG submission 192430) | Plant litter microbial communities from East Loma Ridge, Irvine, California - P3 T30 | ecosystem: Environmental > Terrestrial > Plant litter > Unclassified | place: USA: California... | reverse complement strand
TTGGCTATATGAAGATTATTGACCTCCGCACCATGCGCGGGCCGAGCTACTGGTCGGTAAAGCACTACCGACTAATTGTATGCAAAGTTGATTTACAGGAGTTTGCCGGGGAGTGGAGCAACACGCTCGACGGCTTTGCCGAGCGCCTCACCGCGCTGCTGCCCGAAATAGGCCAGCCGCACGAGCCGCGCCGCCACTCCAACAAGCAGTTAGCCAAGCACCCGCCCCTCACCCAGGAGCAGCTTGCCGATGGCGAGCCGCTGGGCCACGTCATTCAGCACGTAGCGCTGGAGTTGCAGCGCCAGGCCGGGATGCCCGTTTTCTGGGGCAAAAGCTACCCAGCCCGCGAAGACGGCGTGGAGTACGTCGTGTTTGCCTACCAGGAAGAGCGCGCCGGCCGCTACGCTGCCGAGGCCGCCGTGGACCTCGTGGAAGCCTTGTGCAAGGGTGAGAGCTTCAACCTCAAGCCCATCATCGACGAGCTGCACGACATTCGGGAGGAGGAGTTTTTTGGCCCCAGCACCTGGAGCATCGTGGCCGAGGCGGCCTCGCGCAACATCCCCTACATTCAGCTCAAAAACAGCAGCATTATCCAACTTGGCTACGGCGTAAATCAGCGCCGCATCTGGGCTACCACTACCAACCTCACCTCGCACGCGGGCGTGGAAGTGGCCGGCAATAAGAACCGCACCAAGGCCATGCTGGCCGACGGCGGCGTGCCGGTGCCACGCGGCACCACCGTGTACTCGGAAGACGGCCTGCGCGATGCCATCGAGGAACTGGGCTTCCCCATCGTGACCAAGCCGCTCGACGGCAACCACGGCAAGGGCGCCACCATCCGCATCACCAACTGGGACGATGCCGTGGAGGGCCTACGCTTTGCCAAGGAATACGGCCGGGCGGTGATTGTGGAGCAGTTTGTGGAGGGCGACGACTACCGCCTGCTGGTGGTAAACGGCAAGCTCATCGCGGCCGCCAAGCGCACGCCCGCCGCCGTGAAAGGCAACGGCGAGCACACGATTCAGCAGCTCATTGACGAAGTCAACAAGGACCCGCGCCGGGGTGTGGGCCACGAGAAGGTGCTCACTTCCATCAAGGCCGACCAGCATACACTGGACATCCTCAAGGGCAAGGACTTGACCCTGGACTCGGTACTGCCAGCCGGCGAAACGCTCTACCTCAAGAGCACCGCCAACATCAGCACCGGCGGCACGGCTACCGACGTTACCGACCTCATTCACCCCTACAACCTGCTGCTGGCCGAGCGCGTGGCGGGCATCGTTGGCCTCGACATTTGCGGTATCGACCTGCTGACCAGTGACATTGCCATTCCGCTCAACGAAACGCGCGGCGCGGTGATTGAGGTAAACGCGGCCCCCGGCTTCCGGATGCACATCGCCCCTACCGAGGGCCTGCCGCGCAACGTGGCGGCTCCGGTTATCGACATGCTGTTTCCGCCCGGCTCCGAGGCGCGGGTGCCCATTATCGCCATCACGGGCACCAACGGCAAGACCACGACCACGCGCCTCATCGCGCACCTGGTGGCCAGCATCGGCTACAAGGTAGGCTTTACTACTACCGACGGCATCTACATCCAGGGCGTGCAGCTGCAAAAGGGCGACTGCACCGGCGGCCAAAGCGCCGAGTTTGTGCTCCGCGACCCCACCGTGAACTACGCGGTGCTCGAAACCGCGCGCGGCGGTATGCTGCGCTCGGGCCTGGGCTTCCACACCTGCGACATCGCGGTGGTCACCAACGTGGCGGCCGACCACCTGGGCATGCGCGACATCCACACCGTAGAGGAAATGGCCGCCGTGAAGGGCGTGCTGCCCCGTACGGTGCGCAAAAACGGCTGGGCCGTACTCAACGCCGATGACGACCTGGTGTACGAAATGGGCCGCAACCTCGATTGCAAAGTCGCCTACTTCTCTATGAATGAGCACAACCCGCGCATTCAGGAGCACGTGGAGGCTGGCGGCGTGGCGGCGGTGTACGAGGAAGGCTACATCACGATTTACAAGAACTCGTACAAGCTGCGCATCGACCGGGCGGCCGAGTTTCCGGTCACGTTTGGCGGCCGGGCCACGTTCAATATTGAAAACTCGCTGGCCGCCGCGCTGGCTGGCTACCTGGCGGGCTTCGACAAGGACACCATCAAGACCGCCTTCCGCACCTTCGTGCCTTCGGCTACCAAGACGCCGGGCCGCATGAACGTGTACAAGTTTCCGCGCTTCGAGGTGATTGTGGACTACGCCCACAACACGGCGGGCATCGGCAAGTACGCCGAGTTTATGAACGCCACCACGGCCACCCGCAAAATCGGGGTGGTGTCGGGCCTCGGCGACCGCCGCGACGAGGATACGCTGGGCTTCTCGCGCATTGCGGGCCGCACCTTCGACGAAGTTATCCTGCGGCAGGACCGGGATTTGCGCGGCAAGTCGGCCGAGTTTCTGCAAGAGATAATGACGCGCGGCCTGCGCCTCGACAACCCCGAGCTGCCCATCACCTACATTGAGAACGAGCTGGACGCCATCGACCACGTGCTGCATACGGCCCCGGATGGCGCCGTTATCACGCTGCTGACCGAGAACATTTCGGGCGTCCTCAAGAAGCTCGACGAGTACGAGGCCAGCCTGAAGGAAGGCTAAGCCCAGTTATCACGTCTGCTTTTTCACGTCTGTCCTGCTGACGAAAGAAGCATCTTATTGCGCCAGAACAAACCGTTCGAACCTGATAAGATGCTTCCTTCGTCAGCAGGACAGACGTTTTTTTGTGCATTTTGCGTGTCCTTACCTTTTTACACTCCCTTTTTTCGCATGAAATACCTTGCGCACGCGGCCCTGGCGGCAGCGGCATTGTGGCTGGCCGGCTGCCAGTCGGGCTCGACTTCGGATAAAACGCAGGCCCAGGCCGACGGCAACGGTAATAAGGACTTGAGCGGGCTGTTTGGCCAGTACTGGGAAAAGCAGTCGCGCCTCGACCCGCTGGCTGCTACCGGCCAGGGCGACAACCGCTTTAACGACCAGCTGCCCAACGACCAGACCCAGGCCTACCGCGACACGCTGCGCACCTTCTACCAGGACTACCTGACGCGGCTGGAGAAATTTGACCGCAACAGCCTGGCTGACAACGATAAAATCAGCTACGACATCTTCCAGTACGAGATGCAGCAGCGCCTGGCCGGCCTGAAGCTCAACACCTGGATGATACCGTTTCAGCAGTTTTGGGGGTTGCCCATCACGCTGGGGCAGTACGGCGCGGGCTCGGGCAACCAGCCGTTTAAGACCGTGCAGGACTACGACAACTGGCTGGGCCGCGTGCACGGCTTCGTGGCGTGGAGCGACTCGGCCATCGGCAATTTCCGGCGCGGCATGAAGGCCGGCGTGGTGCTGCCCAAGAGCCTCGTGGTGAAGATGATTCCGCAGATGCGCGGCAAGGACATCGTGGTGACGGACCCCAGTCAGTCGCTGTTCTACGGCCCCATCAAGGCCTTCCCGAAGGACTTTTCGGATGCCGATAAGAAGCGCTTGACGGAGGCGTACAACAAAGCGATTCTGACTGAGCTGGTGCCTACTTATAAGAAGCTGGGCACGTTCCTGGCCAGCGAGTACCTGCCCAAGGCGCGGCCCACGAGCGGCATCGCGGCGGTGCCGGGCGGGGCGGGCATCTACACCTACGACGTAGCTTATTGGACTACGACGAGCAAAACGCCCCAGGAAATCTACCAGACGGGCCTTTCGGAGGTGGCGCGCATCAAGGGCGAGATGGAGAAGGTGAAGACGCAGGTGGGCTTCAAGGGCGACTTGCCGGCGTTTTTCACTTACCTGAAGACGGACAAGAAATTCATGCCCTACACCGAGGCCAGCCAGGTGCTGGACGCTTTCCGCAAGATTCAGGCGACCATCGACCCGAATTTGAAGAAGATGTTTGGGCGCACGCCCAAGACGCCGTTCGAGATTCGGCAGACGGAGGCGTTCCGCGCCGCCTCGGCCTCGGCCGAGTACAACTCGGGCTCGCCCGATGGCACGCGGCCGGGCATTTTCTACATCCCGATTGTGGATGCGAAGACCTTTAACACCACCTCGGGCATGGAGTCGCTGTTCTTGCACGAGGCCATTCCGGGGCACCACTACCAGACGTCGTTGCAGCAGGAAAACCAGGACTTGCCCAAGTTCCGGCAGTTTGCGTGGTACGGCGCAATGGGCGAGGGATGGGCGCTCTACTGCGAGAGCCTGGGCAAGGAGCTGGGCCTCTACACCGACCCCTACCAGTACATGGGCGCGCTCGGCGACGAGATGCACCGCGCCGTGCGCCTCGTGGTAGACACCGGCCTGCACTCGCGCAACATGACCCGCGAAGAGGCCATCACCTACATGATGGCGCAGGAGCCCATCAGCGAAGAAGGGGCCACGGCCGAGATTGAGCGCTACATGGCCATCCCCGGCCAGGCGCTGAGCTATAAAACCGGCCAACTCAAAATCCGCGAGCTGCGCACCCGCTACGAAAAGGAGCTGGGCAGCAAGTTCAAGCTCAGCGACTTTCACGACGAGCTGCTGAAGGACGGCGTGATGCCGCTGGCCGTGCTGGAAAAGAAGATGGACGCCTGGGCCGCGAAGCAGAAGTAGGGCTAGCGAAGTGGGCATGATATGCATAAAAAGCCCGTCATGCTGAGCTTGCCGAAGCATCTCGCTCGCGTTGTTAGGGTTACTACCTAACGGGGCAAGCGAGGTGCTTCGGCAAGCTCAGCATGACGGGCTTTTTATGCTCATTACTATAGCCGCTGCCGATTAGGCCGGGCGGGCTTGTCGCGGTACCAGGCGCGGCGGGTTTTCTTCTTCTTTTTGCCGGCGGCGGCCAGCGTGAAGACGGTGAGCGCCACACCCGCGAGGGCCAGCCCCTTCACCCAGGGGCTCACGAGGGGCGGGGGTACCGAGCGCACACCGGAGGCATCGGCGATGGCGGGCTCGTGGGCGTAGCGGCCCAGCTTGGGGCGGCTCTCGGCGTTGAAGTTCACGGCTAGGCGCTCTAGCTGGTGGCGCAGCTCCTCGCCGTGCATGGGGATGCCGTGGCCGGTGGCCGCCACCTTGGGGGCCAGGCTCAGGAGGGTAGCCACCGACAGGCGGGCCGAGTCCCAGTCGGGCGTGAAGTAGGCGGGCGGGCCGTGCACCACCTGCTTTTGGGTGTACGTAGCCAGGGCCGACTCGCCTACTACTGTGGTGAAGGCGTCGCCGGCCACCAGCACGCTGTCGCCCGTGCGGAAGAACGAGACGTGGCCGGGCGTGTGGCCCGGCGTGTGCACCCAGCGCCAGCCGGGCAGGCCGGGCACGCTGCCATCGTCGGGCAGGGCCTGCACACGGCCGCCGAGGTCGTAGGGGTGCTTGGGGTAGAGGAAGGAGCCCCAGGCCATGAGGCCGCCGCCCACGGTGGGGTCGGGCGGGGGGTAGCTGGAGCGGCCGGTGAGGTAGGGCAGCTCCAGCGGGTGCGCGTACACGGGCACGCCAGGCCAGGCGTCCACGAGGTCGTCGAGGCTGCCGGCGTGGTCGAAGTGCGCGTGCGTGAGCACGATGGCCACGGGCGGGTTATTGGCCCCGAACACCTCGGCGGCGTGCTTGCGGATGGTGCCGGCCGAGCCGGGCAGGCCCGCGTCAATCAGCACCCACGCGCCGGCCGGCTGGTCGGGGTCGGTGGCCGCGTAGTAGAGGTTCACAAACACGTTGCGCAGCACGTGCAGGCCCGCCACTACGGGCATGAAGGCGGGCGTGCTGGCCCGCGTAGCATGGTTGGAAAGCATAGGCAACAAGCTTAAACGAGGAATAAGGATGCGGCCGCCCCGCCGGGCGCCCGGCTAGCGTACGGCCCGCGCCCGCCAATGGCTTCGCCCCACCGGGCCAGCGCCCAGCTTAGGGTGGTGCCCGCACCCCAGCTAGTCGCTTCATTTTCAATTATCTGACCTGCGCAATTAGCATCGCTTTAAAAAATCACCCTCGCTCCTAGCGGATGCCGCGCACGCGCATGGGCACCGTGTACACGGCCTCCGAGGCGGTGATGAAGAGCGTACGCATGTCCTTGCCGCCAAAGCAGAGGTTGGCCGTCCAGGCGGCAGGCACGTCGAAGTGGGCGAGGCGCTGGCCAGCGGGGCTGTAGATGGTGACGCCCTGCCCGGTGAGGTACACGTTGCCGCGCTCGTCGAGCGTCATGCCATCGGAGCCCTGCTTCACGAAGAGCTGCTTGTCGAGCAGCTGGCCGTCGGGGCCGAGGTGGTAGCGGTAGGTCTGGTCGGCCTCGATGTCGGCGATGTAGAGCGTGCGGCCGTCGGGGGTGCCGATGAGGCCGTTGGGCTTTTTCAGGGTGGCTTCAATGAGCACCGGCTGGGCCGCACCGGGGGCCAGGTAATACACGTTTTGGGCGATGGCGGGCGGGCGGGAGCTGGGCCAGTAGTCGCGCTTGTAGTAGGGGTCGGTGAAGTAAATGCCGCCGCTGGGGGCCACCCACACGTCGTTGGGGCCGTTGAGCTGCTGGCCAGCCAGGCCATCGACGAGCACGGTCTTGGTGCCGTCGGGGGCGATGGACCACAGCTGGCCCTGGGCGTCGGCGCAGGCAATGAGGTTGCCCTTTTTATCGAAGTACATGCCGTTGGCCCGCCCGGTGGGGCTCAGAAACAGGCTGAGCTTACCCGCTAGGTCGTACTTCCAGATTTGGTCGTTGGGCTGGTCGGTGAAGAAGATGTTGCCCTGCCGGTCCACGGCCGGCCCCTCCGTAAAGGCAAACTGCTTGGCCACGAGCTGCGGCACCGGCGCGCCCGCGAATAGCGCCCGGCCGGCGTCGGCGACCTGCGCCCGCGCCCCGGCGGGTAGGGCCAGCCCGGCGGCCAGCCCCAGGCGGGTGGCCGCCCGGTAAAAATGAATGCGTTTCATAAGCAAGCTACTAAGGTGAATTTCCCGCCCGCTGGCCGCCTGACTACCCCACGCCATCGGAATGGCAAAGGGGGTGCCGGTACCACTGGCAAGCGGGGCAAACAGCAATAAAGACGTAGCCGGGCGGCCGGGCGTTGTTTAAGAGCGTGTTTAGGAATTTAAAAGAACGTCCTGCTCATCTGGCGTCCGCTTGTCGAAGCAGGACGTTCCAGGGGCGTTTTTAGTGAAATCCAAACAGGCTTTTAAGTACAACCAGGCCAAGGGCGGCTGGGTGGGCCTGGGCCAGGACGCGGGCAGCGGGGGAAGGCTTTTGCATCGCGGGTAGCAGGCGGCGGGCCGGCGGGCCGGTGCGCCGCCGGACGTGGGGCCTACGGCCCCGGCCCCAGCCCAACGCATTGAAAATTAAGTGCGCGTAGCGCCGTAAAACGCGCCAAAAAGAAGCCGCCAGACCGGATATTTGTCCCCTTCAATCCGCAACTCGCTTTTATCCTTCTGCTTTATGGCTCTACTTTCTACTGCGCTACGGGGCCTCACACTGGCGGCACTGCTGGCCCTGCCGGGGCTGGCCCGGGCCCAGGGCGTGCGCATCGGCACGGCCGGCGCGCCCGACGCCTCGGCCGCCCTGGAGATAAACCCCGGCACCACGCCCAAGGGCCTGCTGTTTCCGCGCCTGACGCAGGCGCAGCGCAATGCCATCGCGAGCCCCGCCGAGGGGCTGGTTATTTACCAGACCGACAACACGCCGGGCCTCTACCAGCGCCACGCCACGCTGGGCTGGCTATCGGTGGGCACCCTCAATTCGGAGAGCCTGGCTACGGTGTCCGCCCCCACCGCGGCTATCACGCTGGCCCCGGCCACTACTACCGTCTTTTATAGTGATAACAACAACGCGGGCACCAACGGCACCGTGACGCTGGGGGCCGGCGCCGAAGGCCAGCGCCTGGTTATCGTCAACAACGACGCGCAATACCTGCCGGTAGTATCGGCCAGCGGCACCGGCAACCTGCTGCCCAAGTACGCCGCCCGCTACATCTACACCTCGGGCGGGTGGCGGCGCGAGTCGTAGGCGGCTGGGGCTGGTTTATCTAGGCTTATTTGACTTTACCTTATGGCTAATAGCTCTTTGGGCGGCGCGCGCCGCTCGTGGCGGCAGCGCATCGGCCGCTGGCTGCAACCAGCGGCGGCAACGGCCGCGCCGGCCCGGCCGCTCGGGCAGCTTTCGGTGCGCAGCATCAACGGCAGCAGCCCCTACATTGGCGAAATCGCTTTGTTTGCGGGCAATTATGCCCCCCAGGGCTGGGCTTTCTGCGACGGCAGGCTGCTGCCCATCTCCGAAAACTCCGACTTATTCGCCCTGATTGGCACCACTTACGGGGGCGATGGGGAGTCCACCTTCGCCCTGCCCGACTTGCAGGGCCGGGTGCCCATGCACGCGGGCACGGGCCCGGGCGGCCTCACCCCCCGCACGATAAGCGAGAATCTAGGGTCCGAAACGGTGACCCTCACCACGAGCCAGCTGCCGGCGCACACCCACGCGGTGCCAGCCAGCACCCAGCCCGGCACCACGGCCTCGCCCGTGGGGGCGGTGCCGGCCCTGGCGGGCAGCGGCTCGGCCCAGTACACCCCCGATGCGGGCAGCCTGGCCACCCAGCCCACCCAGCTGCTGGCCGCCGTGGGCGGCAGCGAGGCCCACAACAACATGCAGCCCTACCTGGCCGTGCACTACATCATCTCGCTGTTCGGCATTTTCCCTTCCCGGTCTTAACCTTCCGATATGCATTCTAGCGCGAATACTTCTGCGGCCGGCCGGCGCGGCTGGCTCAAGCGGCTGGGCGGCCTGCTGGCCGGCGGGGCCTTGCTGAGCCACCGCGCCGCCGCGGCCCCGGCTGGGATAGCCGGCGTGGCTTCTACCCAGGGCACCGGCAATTTTTTGGGGGAGATTATGCTCATTTCCTGGAATTACCCTCCCAAGAACTGGGCCTTGTGCAATGGGCAGCTGCTGCCCATCAATTCTAATCAGGCCCTGTTCGCCCTGCTGGGCACCACCTACGGGGGCGATGGCCGCACCAGCTTTGCCCTGCCCGACCTGCGCGGCCGGGTGCCGGTGGCCGCCGGTGATGCCGTGCTGCCGGGCGGCAGTGGCGGCAGCGAGGCGCAGGCGCTTTCGCTGGCCCAGCTGCCCCCCCACCTCCACGGCCTGAAAGTGAGCACGGCGCTGGGCACGGGCTCCCTGTCGCGGACGGGCACAACGCCCAATTACCTGGCCAACAACGGCGGCGGCAACCCGCAGTACGGGGCAGCCTCGGCCATCACGACCAGTCTGGCCACCACCAACGGCACCCCCACCCCCGTGAACCTCAGCAGCACCGTCGGCAGCAGCCAGCCGCACGCCAACATGCAGCCCTCACTTGTCCTCAATTACGTCATCGCCCTCCAGGGCCTTTTCCCTTCCCCCTCTTAGCATGTCGCTTCCTCTTCCGGCCGCTGCCGGGGCCCAGCCCGCCCGCCGCAGCTTGCTCAAGCGCCTGACCGGGCTGGTGGGTGGCAGCTTTTTGCTGGGGCCGCTGCAAGCCCTGCTAGGCCGGGCTACCCCAGCCGTGGCCAACATCCAGACCAACCAGGGCTTTGTGGGCGAGATTATTATGGGGGGGTTCAACTTCGTGCCCGCCGGCTACCTGCCCTGCGATGGCCGGCTGCTCCCCATTACGCAGAATACTGCGCTCTACTCCCTGCTGGGCACCATGTACGGGGGCGATGGCCGCAGCAACTTTGCCCTGCCCGACCTGCGCGACCGGATGGCCATCGGCGCGGGCCAGGGCCAGGGGCTCAGTTTCTACGAACCGGGCAACTCGGGGGGTGAGCCCACGCACACCTTGGCCGAGGCGGAAATACCCGCCCACTCCCACTCCCTGGCCCTCACCTACAGCACGGCCCTGGGCACCACCGACAGCCCGGCCGGCGCCTTCCTGGCCAGCAATGCCTCGGGCCTGGCGCAGTACGAGGCCACCGGCACGGGCAGCTCGGCCACCGGCGTTACCGGCGCCGCCGAGCCCCACAACAATATGCAGCCCTACCTGGGTATCAACTACTTCATCTGCACCAACGGCATATTTCCGCCCCGGCCATAGGGCGGCCATTGGCAGGGCCAGCCAACCTGCGTCGCGGGCCTGCGTAAGGCTAGCGCACTCCTTTCCGCCTGGCCTTTTATGAACCTCAATAACTTCGAGCTGGCCTTTGTGCTGGGCCGCCTGCTGCTGGGCCTCAACTTTCTGCTGCACGGCTTGGTGCGCATTCCCAAGCTCGACATATTTCGGGCGGGCATTGTGAAGGAGTTTGCCGCCGCCCCGCTGCCGCCGGCCCTGGTGAGCGCCTACGCCACGGCGCTGCCCTTCGTGGAGGGCGGCATCGGGCTGCTGCTGGTGCTGGGCCTCTTTACCCGGCCAGCCCTGGTGGCCGCCATGTTGGTTATCATGAGCCTGATATTTGGCAGCAGCCTGCTGGAGAAGTGGAGCCTGGTGGGCGACCAAATGCTGTACGGGCTCTACATCATCACGCTGGTGCTGCACTTGCAGCGCAACCGCCTGTGCCTCGACCCGCTGGCCCCTAAGGTGGCTTAGGACCGGGCTGATGGCCACTGATGGCGCGGGGCTCTGCCCCGTGCCGGCTAGTCGTCGGCCGCTGGCCGGCAGTCGTTGAACGGCTCGTTCGGGTGTCGTGCGGGCGGTGCGGGCCAGAGGCCCGCGAATAGCCGGCACGGGGCAGAGCCCCGCGCCATCGGGGCCATCGGGGTGTTGGCAGCAGGGGGTAAACAGTTGGGCTACCTAGGCAGTTAGAAACGCGCCGCTTACGTGGCCGGGTTCACGCCTACCTTGCGGGGGCGCGGCCGGGCCAACCCCTTTTGCTGCCTGTTGTTTTCCGTGGCTTCTCCCCTTCCCGCCCCTACTCCCGCCGACCTGTTTGCGCCCGCCGACTGGCTGGCCCTGCTCGATGTGTCGCTGACGGGCATCAACCTGTTGCGGCCGCTCTATGGCCCGGCGGGCGAGCTAGCCGATTTTGCCCTGGAGTACCTCAACCCCGCCGCCCAGCGCATCACGGGGCGGGCGGTGCCGCTTGGGCAGGCGCTGGGCAGCCTCTTTCCCGACACGCGCCGCAACGGGGTGCTCGCCTTCTACCGGGGCGTGTTTGAGACGGGCGAGGCCGGCAGCTACCGCTTCCCCTACCGGGCCGATGGCTTCGACAACTACTTCCACCTGGCGGCCCGGCGCAGCGGCGAGCGGCTGGTGGTGAGCTTTACCGACAACAGCGACCAGGACCGCACCCCCATGGAGGTGGCCCTGCGCGCGAGCCAGGCCCGCGAGCAGGCCGCCCGCGCCGAGGCCGAGCGCCGACGGGGCGAGCTGGCGCGCCTGTTTGCGCAGTCGCCGGTGGCGATGGCCCTGTTTCGGGGGCCCGACTATGTTATCGAGCTGGCCAACGAGCCGATGGCCGCCATCTGGGGCCGGCCGCTGGCGCAGGTGCTGGGGCAGCCGGTGTTTGCGGCCCTGCCCTTCGTGCGCGAGCAGGGCTTCGAGACGATTTTTGCCGAGGTGCTGGGGCAGGGCACCGAGCACTACCTGCCCGAGATGCTCGTCGACCTGGACCGGGCGCACACCGGCCAGCCCACGCCGGGGTACTTCAACCTCACCTACCGGCCCAAGCGCAACGACCAGGGGGAGATAACGGGCATCCTCACCATTGCCCAGGAGGTGACCGAGCAGGTGCTGGCCCGCCGGCAGGTCGAGCAGCTCAACCACGAGCTGGAGGCCCGCGTGGCCGAGCGCACCCGCCAGCTGGAGGCCCGGCAGGCCGAGGCCCTGGCCGCCGCCGAGCGCCGGGCCGCCGAGCGCGAGGAGCTGTACCAGGTGCTGGCCCAAACCCCCGCCGCCGTGGCCATCACGCGCGGGGCCGAGCACCGCTACCTCTACGCCAACCCGGCCACCCAGGCCCTGTTTGGCCTCCGCCAGCTCGTGGGCCGCACCGTGGCCGAGGCCCTGCCCGAAGCCGCCGGCCTGGGCCTGCTGGCCCTGCTCGACCAGGTGTACGCCACTGGCGAAACGTTTTTTGGGGCCGAGTGGCCGCTCCCCTTTACCAGCCCCGGCGGGGCGCCGGGCGAGCTGCGCTACTTCAACTTCACCTACCAGGCCTACCGCGAGGGCGGGCAGGTGGTGGGCATCTCCACCTTTGCCTACGACGTGACCGAGCAGGTGCTGGCCCGCCAGCAGGCCCAGGCCACCCAGCAGCTGGTGTATGACCTCAACGAGGAGCTGCAAGCCACCAACGAGAAGCTGGGCGAGAGCAACACCCGCCTCACGCGCACCAACGTGGACCTCAACACCTTCGTGTACACGGCCAGCCACGACCTCAAGGCCCCCATCACCAACATCGAGGGCATCCTGGCGGCGCTGCGCGAAACCCTGCCCCCGGCCGTGCAGCAGGAGGCGGTGGTGGCCCACATCCTGGGGCTGCTCGACGACACGGTGGAACGCTTCCTGCTCACTATCAACGACCTCACCGACCTGGCCCGCCTCCAGCAGTCGTACAACGAGCCGGCCGAGCTGCTGGCCCTGGCCCCGGTGGTGGCCGGCGTGGTCGCCGACCTGGGGCCGGCCATCAGGGCGGCGGGGGCCACGCTGCACCAGCACGTAGCGCCGGGGCTGCACCTGTCGTTTGCCCCGGCCAGCCTGCGCAGCATCGTGTACAACCTGCTCAGCAACGCCGTGAAGTACCGCGACCCCGCGCGCCCGACCCAGGTGTGGCTGCGGGCCGAGCGGCAGCCGGGCGCGGTGGTGCTGTCGGTGGGCGACAACGGCCTGGGCCTGACCCCGACCCAGCAGGAGCGCCTGTTCGGGGTGTTTCAGCGAATGCACACCCACGTGGAGGGCACGGGGGTCGGATTGTACATGATTAAGCGGCTGATTGACAACGCCGGGGCCCGCATCAGCGTTAAGAGCGCGGCGGGCGTCGGCTCGACCTTTATCGTTACGTTTCCTGCCTAGGCAGGCCAGTTGCTTTGCCTACCCCCCTTGCCAGCGTGCTGCTCGTCGATGACGATGCCACCACCAACTACCTCAACCACCTGCTGCTCACCACCTCCATGCAGGTGGCCGGGCAGGTGCTCATCGCCGAAAACGGCCAGCAGGCCCTCGACCTGCTCGCCCAGAGCTGCCCGGCCGCCGATGGCAGCAGCGGCCCCCAGCTCATCCTGCTCGACCTGAACATGCCCGTGATGAACGGCCGCGAGTTCCTGGAAGCCTACGCCCTGCTGCCCGCCGCCCAGCAGCAAGCCAGCACGGTGGTGGTGCTCACCAGCTCGCTGCACCGGCACGACCAGCAGCTGGCCGACCGGCTGCCCATCGCCGACTTTATCACCAAGCCCCTCACGCGAGCCAAGATAACCGAGCTGCTGGCCCGGCACTTCGGGTAGGCGGCCGGGCTGGGCTGGACAATGAGAGGCGCGGCTACTCCCCTCCGGCTAGCCCCAACCATCGGGCAGGCGCGGCGTAAGTAGCCCCGCCCTCACCCCCAGCTTTGCCTTGCCCATGCCCACTCCCCGCCCCTACATCCTGGCCGAAACCACCTGGCAGGCCGTCAAAGAGCTGGCCGTGGAGGTCGTGGTGCTGCCCTGGGGGGCCACCGAGGCCCACAACTACCACCTGCCCTACGGCACCGACAACTACCAGTGCGACTACGTGGCCGCCGAGGCCGCCCGGCTGGCCTGGGCGCAGGGGGCCAAGGTGGTGGTGCTGCCCACCATCCCGTTTGGGGTGAACACCGGCCAGCTCGACATCACCCTGGATATGAACCTGAACCCCAGCACGCAGCTCGCCATCCTGCGCGACGTGGTGCAGGTGCTGGCCCGCCAGGGCATCCCCAAGCTGGTGGTGCTGAACGGCCACGGCGGCAACGACTTCCGCCAGCTGCTGCGCGAGCTGCAAGCCGAGTTCCCCGGCGTGTTCCTGAGCACGGCCACCCTGTTTCGGATAGTGGACCGCAGTCAGTTCTTCGACGCGCCCGGCGACCACGCCGACGAGATGGAGACGAGCATGATGCAGCACATTGCCCCCGACCTAGTGCGCCCGCTGGCCGAGGCCGGGCCGGGGGCCAGCCGGCAGTTTCGCATCCGGGCGCTGCGCAGCTGGGCCTGGGCCCAGCGCGAGTGGAGCCAGGTAACCGCCGACACCGGCGTAGGCAACCCCGCCGCCGCCACGGCCGCCAAGGGCGCGGCCTTCCTGGGCGCGGTGACGCAGGAGCTAAGCCAATTCCTGGTGGAGCTGGCCGCCGCCGACCCCGCCGACTTGTACGAATAACCATTCCCCCTGCCCTCCCTCATGCAGCACATTACCGCGGCCGACATCACGGCCTTTGAAAAGGTCTACCGCCTCAACTTCGTCAACGGCCTGCCGGGCTTCAAGCCGGCCAACCTCGTGGGCACGGCCGCGCCAGATGGGCGCACCAACCTAGCCATTTTCAGCTCGGTGCTGCACCTGGGCTCCGACCCGGCGGTGCTGGGCATGGTGACGCGCCCCACCACCGTGCCGCGCCACACCTACCAGAACATCAAGGACAACGGGGGCTGCTACACCCTCAACCACGTGCCCTTGAGCCTGGCCGCGCAGGCCCACTACACCTCGGCCAACTTCGAGGACGTGTCGGAGTTCGAGGCCTGCGGCTTCACCGCCGATTTCCGCGACGGCTTCCCCGCGCCCTACGTGGCCGAGAGCCCGCTCAGCATCGGGCTGCGGCTGCGCGAGGAGCACGCCATCTTCAACGGCACGCTGCTGCTGGTGGGCACCGTGGAGCACGTGTACCTGCGCCCCGAGGCCCTGCGCCCCGACGGCACCCTCGACCTGGCCGCCCTGGGCGAGGCCGCCATCTCGGGCCTCGACGGCTACCACGGGGTGCTGCCGCCCGTGCGCTACGGCTACGCCCGACCGGGGCAGTTTCCACAGCCGCTGTAGGCCACAGGGGCGGGTAGCGGCGGCCGGCCCTGGCACTTCCCCCCACTGCCTACCCCTGGCTCCGCCACACCCTTTCTCAAAAGCCCGCTGCCATTCTGGCGGTGGGCTTTTGGTATTTTACCGCGATAAGATGTGACTCCCGCTCTTCAAACTACGAACCTCCAGCATACGTTACGGAGGGGCTTATAAATCAGAATTTTATAAGAATTCACCTTACCCATAATGAGACACCTCGCAGCCCGGCCGGGGGTAATGCCAAAATAGTACACGTTGGCGAACCCCGCAATTACTGCACAAAAAATTCTTACTATCAGACAGTTAGGGGTTAATTTTGCGGCCCGAATGCCCTGGCGGCTGAGTTAGCCGGGGCGCTTTACCTGCTCTTCTTTATCACCTTCTTCTTTCTGATATGCCCCTTTCTACACGGGTAGCCGGGCGCAGCGAGTCCCGACGAGGTAATCGTCAGCACGTTGCCCCCTTCCTTTCACTACTAGGACTCTTACTGGGCACGCAGGCCGCGCAGGCCCAGGTTGGCAAAAACGGGAACGTCACCCTGTCGGCAGCCACCACCACCGTCAACGAGTACACGGCCCTGACGGCCGACGCCACGGCCGGCTCGCCCACCCTCACCGTAGCCAGCAACACCCTGAACGCCAACAGCCGCTTTGCGGCCGCGCTGGCTCCCGGCGACCTAGTGATGGTTATCCAGATGCAGGGCGCCACCATCGACGCCACCGACGCGGCCAGCTACGGCACCGTGACGGCCTACAACAACGCCGGCCGCAACGAGGTAGCCGAGGTGCAGTCGGTATCGGGCACCACGGGCATCACCCTGGCCTGCAACCTCAAGTACAGCTACTCGGCCGCCGGCCGGGCGCAGGTGGTGCGCCTGCCGCGCTACAGCACCCTGGTCCTCAACGCGGGCGCCACCCTCACCGGCGCGGCCTGGAACGGCAGCGTGGGCGGCGTGGTAGCCGCCGAGGTGCAGAACGGCACCACCATCAACGGCACGGTATCGGCCACCGGGCTGGGTTTCCGGGGCGGGACCGTGGATAATACGTCGAGCGATGCCGGCACCATCGTGGCAGGCTACCGAGGCGCCGACGCGGCCTTCGGGGCCGAGAAGGGCGAGAGCATCGTGGGCTACCAGGCTGATTACGACAACCTGAGCGGCCGCTACGGCCGGGGCGCGGCGGCCAACGGCGGCGGCGGCGGCAACTCGCACAACGCGGGCGGCGGCGGCGGGGCCAACGTGGGCACCGGCACCTATACCGGCACCGGCAACCCCGACCGGGGCACCAACAACGCGTACGACGCGGCCTGGAACCTGGAAGGCACCAGCTTCGCCCTCTCGGCATCGAGCGGCGGCGGGCGCGGCGGCTACACTTACTCCAACCAGGACCGCGACGCCCTCACGATATCGCCCGGCAACACCACCTGGGGCGGCAACTACCGCCAGAACGTGGGCGGCTTCGGCGGGCGGCCCCTCGACCAGCGCGGGCGCCTGTACCTGGGCGGCGGCGGCGGCGCGGGCGACGGCAACAACGGCGGCGCCACGGCCGGCGGCACCGGCGGCGGCCTCATCTACCTGCTGGCGGGCGGCGCGGTGGGCGGCACGGGCACCCTCGTGGCCAACGGCACCACCGGCGTGCGCGGCACCAACACCCTCACCTCGACCAACCAGGATGCGGCTGGCGGCGGCGGCGGCGGCGGCACCATCGTACTGAGCGTGAGCGGCACCGTCACGGGCGTGGCGGCCACGGCCCAGGGCGGCACGGGCGGCTCGCAGGCCGGCGGCACCGGCGAGGCCGAAGGCCCCGGCGGCGGCGGCGGCGGCGGCCTGGTGCTGTATACCAGCACGGGCGGCACCAACCTGACGACCCAGGCCCCGGGCGCGGCCAGCGGCGTCACTACCGGCAGCCAGCTCAGCGAGTTTCCGCTCAATGGCGGCACGCGGGGCGGGGCCGGCGTGGTGCGCACTTTCCTCTACAATGCGCAGTGCGCGGTGGCCGACGTGACAACCACGCTGGTCCCCAACAGCAACCCGGCTTCGGCGGGGCAGTCGGGCGGCTTCACGGTTACGTTTCGCAATACCTCGGGCTCGACCGGCGCCAACGACGTGCTGGGCCAGGTGCAGCTGCCAATGGGCCTGACCAACGTGCAGGCGTCCAATGGCGGCGTGTACGATGGCTCTACGGGCCTCGTGACCTACGCTGGCCTCACCAGCCTTACGGCCAACCAGACGCTTACTTCCAGCATCACGTTTACCACGCCGCCCAGCGGGCCGATAAGCGGTACTTCGAACATCGCCACTACCACCGGGCAGGGGGCCAACACCAATACCGACGTGGCCAGCAACTCGTTTGCCGTAACGCCCATTGCCGACGTTACCACGAGCCTCAGCGGCCCGGCTACCCTGGGCGCGGGCCGGCCTTCGGCCACCTACACGGCCACGTTTACCAACAACGGCCCCTCCACGGCCGACAACGTGGTGCAGCGCGTGACGCTGCCGGCCGGCTCCACGGGCGTGGTGGCCGCCGGCTCGCCGTCGGTGGTGACCAATACCAACGGCACGGTAACCATTACCTGGCCGGCGGCCACCACGCTGGCCAGCGGCGCTACCAACAGCTTCACCTTCACCTTTACGGCCCCTACTACCACGGGCGCGGTGGCGCTGGTGAGCAACACCGGCACGGGCACCAGCCAGGGTACTAACACCGCCGCCGACCAGTTTACGCTGAATGCCACGGTGACCAACACCACGGCCGACGTATTCACGACCACCGGCGTGGCCAGCGGCACTATTGTGGCCACTGCCCAGGGCCAGTTCAACGTCACGTTCCAGAACGCCGGCCCCGCCACGGCCCCCAACGCCGTGCGCCGGGTGCAGCTCACCACCGGCCTGACCAACGTGGTGGCCAGCGGCAGCAACAACGACTACAACCCCAGCACCGGCGTCATCACCTACCCCGTGCTGGCTAGCTCCTTCACAAGCGGCAGCAACCTGGCCTCGACCATCACCTTCACGGCGCCCGCCAACGGCGGCACCGTCACGGCCACGGCCTCCATCAGCTCGGATGCCTTCGACCCGCAGCAGTCCAACAACTCCACCTCGGCCCCCATCACCGTGACGCCTTCGGCGGATGTGGTGACGACCCTGGCCGGGCCCACTACGGCCGCCGCCGGCGCCAGCCTCACCTACGTAGCCACGGTGGTCAACAATGGCCCCTCGACCGCCGCCAACGTGGTGCCGGCCGTGCTGCTGCCCAAGGCCCTGCTCAACCTGTCGCTGCCCAGCGGTGCCAGCTACAACGCCAACACCGGTATCGTCACGCTGCCCGCCAGCCCCTCGCTGGCCGCCAATGCTACTCAGACGTACGATATCACCTTTGTGCTGCCCAATAACAACCAGGCCGTGAGCGGCCGGGCCAGCAGCACCGCCGATACCAGCGACCCCGTAGTGGCCAACAACGGCGGCAGCCAGACCGCCGCCAATGTGGCTACTACCGTAGCGGTGGCCGCCGGCGGCTGCGGCGGCACCACGCCCGCTGGCCAGCCCTCCACCCAGGGCCTGTACGCCGAGTATTTTAAGGGTTATTTCGCGGATAACACCAGCTTCTTCAACACCACTACCGCCAGCCTCGCGCGCACCGAAACCAGCGTGAGCTACACCACCAACGGCTGGGGCGACATCACAAGCGCCATCAGCGGCGGCAACGCCACCAACCCCGACACGTATTCGGCCCGCTACCGCGGCTACCTCACCATCGCCACCGGCGGCAGCTACACCTTCACCCTCAACTCCGACGATGCGGCCTTCCTGTGGGTGGGCAACACGGCGAAGTCCACGCCCTTGCAAACCACCAGCGCGCTCGTGAATGCCGGCGGCACGCACGGCGCGGGCAACTTCACGGGCACCGTTACGCTGGCGGCCGGCACCTACCCGGTGGCCCTGCTCTACGGCGAAAACGGCGGTGAAAACGTGCTCTCCTTCTCCTACAACGGCCCCGATACCAACGGCCTGACCTCTGTGGTGCCCGCCAGCGCGCTGTGCTCGGCCATCGTGGGTGGGCCGCTGCCCGTGGTGCTAGCGCGCTTTGAGGCCAGCCCCAGCCAGGCCGACGCCGTGCTGAGCTGGACCACCGCCCAGGAGGTGAACAGCAGCTACTTTGCCATCGAGCGCTCGCTCAACGGCCGGGATTTTTCGGAAATCGGCACCGTGGCTGCCCCCGGCACCAGCGCCGTGGCGCGGCAGTACGCCTACCGCGACGCCAACGCCGCCCGCCTGGGTAGCCGCGCCTACTACCGCCTGCGCCAGGTAGACCTGGATGGCACCGCCACCTACTCGCCGGTGCGCACGGTAGCCTTCGCTACGGCCAGCGCGCCGCAGCTCAGCCTCTACCCCAACCCCGCTACCGAGCAGCTGCACGTAGCCCTCACGGGCCTGGCCGCGCCGGGCGCCAGGCTCACGGTGTACTCGGTGCTGGGCCAGGCCCTGCTCACCACCCAGCTCAGCCCGGCCAGCCAGGCCGACGTGGCCCTGGCCGGCCTGCCCACCGGCACCTACGTGCTGCGCCTGGCCCTGCCCGACGGCTCAACCAAGCACGCGCCCTTCGCCAAGCAGTAAGGCCGGGGGCGGCGCTGGCTAGCCAGCAGCCCTAAACAGTTCTAGCGCCTTCCTGGCAAGCCTTCGGAATCTGAGGCTTGCCGGGAGGGCGCTAGTTGCGTTTTAGACCTGGCATTCAGGCGGGTGGCGGGGCCGGCGCGGTGCTGGGTGGCTAGTTACCCAGGTGGTCTTCCAGGTGGAAGTAGTCCACATCCACGTAGCCGCCGGGGCGCTGGGTGGCGTAGTTGAAGAGGCCAAAGCGGTAGCCCATGAAGTGGGGCAGCGTGTAGGCCATTTTGAGCGGGCCGCCCACCGGCTGCCAGGCCCGGCCATCGAGGCTGTAGAAGAAGGTGGCCACGTCCTTACGGTCGCGGAAGTCGCACTCGATTTTGAAGTACACTTTGTCCTGCGTCAGCGGCAGGCGCTGGAGCTCCACAGGCTGCTCCGACTCGGCGCTGACCATCACGATGGCCTTGCCGCCCGCGCTGGCCTGCACGCCCACCAGCCCGTAGCGCCGCTGCAACACGCCCAGGCCAGCGAAGTCGCCGGCTTGTAGGTGGGCCACGTCCAGGGCCGCCGTGCCGGCGCACACCGGCCCGATGGTGCGCTGCGTCAGAGTATTGCGGGCCAGCAGGAACGACGTATCGACCCGCCCGGTGCGCAGGCGCAGGTAGCCGGGGCGCTCGGCTACCGACCAGAGGCGGTTGTCGGGGTTGTGGTTCCACTGCCACACCAGCGGCAGGGCCGGCTCATGCGCCCGGCGCGTAAAGTCGTCGGAGGCGACCAAGCCGGGTAGCAGGGGCTTATTGGCAGGCAGCGGCAGGGTTGCGGGCACCTTGCCCGCCGGGTTGCCCAGCACCGGCCAGCCGGCCTCCCACTGCACCGGCACCAGGTACGGGATGCGGCCCACCGCGCCAAAATCGCGAAACAGGTAGGCGTACCACTCGCCGCCCGGCGTGTCAATGAGGCCGCCCTGGGCCACGCCCAGGTCTTGCAGGGCCACCCGGCCCTCGTAGGTACCGGTTATTTTATCGGCCCGGTGGATGATGACCGTGCGCATCCCCTGCCGGGGCCAGGCGATGTTGAAGAGGTAGTATTTCCCCTTAATCTTGAAGAGCTGCGAGCCCTCGGCCGGCAGGTTGATGGCCGGGCCAGCCGGGGCGCTGGCATTCTCAATAATAACCTGCGGCGCAGTGCCCGGCTTCAAACCCGATACATCCGCGCTCAGCTCGGCCAGCTGGATTTTGCCCGAGCCGTACACCATGTACACCCGCCCGTCGTCGTCGAAAAACAACGAGTGGTCGTGCAGGCTGGGCCGGAAGGACATTGCCTGCCAGGGTCCTTTTTCGATATTTTTGGTGGAATAGATGTGGGTCTTGCCCGTGGTTTGGGAAAAGGTGCTGACGTAGTACGTACCCCGGTGGTAGCGCAGGCTGCTGGCCCAGGAGCCGCGTCCGTAGGTGCTTTGGCCCTGGCTCAGCGTCATGGCGTCGGTACTGGCCAGGGTGTCGTAGGCGTAGCTCACCAGGCGCCAGTTGACGAGGTCGGTCGATTTCAGGATGGGCACCCCCGGGCTCAGGTGCATGGTGGTGCTGCTCAGGTAGTAAGCCTTGCCCACGCGTAGCATGGACAGGTCGGGCACGTCGGCAAAGACTACCGGATTGTGGGCCAGCGGGGCCTGGGCATGCGCCGCCGGCCACAGGCCGCTGAGCGCTAGCAGCAACAGCAGTTTTTTCATGCCTGACACGGAAGGAGTGCGGTTAAGGCTTGGGCTGGGCAGAGTGGTACACGGGGTCGTTGCCCGCGTATTTCAGGTACTTGAAGGAGGCCGTACTGGTCGTCGGCTGGCCCGCCGAAGTGGCGTACATCCCGAACAAACAGCCGATGAAGCCGCCCGCCGTTTGGGTGCTCAGGAAGCGGGCATCGACCTTGTCCTTGAGCACGGTCCAGGTCTTGCCGTTCTCCGAAAAGCTGAAGTTGTAGACGTCGCCCGCGGCCTGGATGCGCAGCTGCACGCTGGCCGCGGCCGCCTTGAGCGGGGCCTGGGCCAGCAGCTGCGGCGGCTGGAGGTCGGGGGTGCTTTTGAGGAGCTGGAGCACTGGCTGGCCCTTCTCCACTGCCTTGCAGAGGTAGTAGAAGTGCTTTTCGTCCTGAAACACCACCAGGCCCGCCTTCTCATTAGCCGCCTTGGGGGCGAAGCGCAGCTCGGTTTCGGTGGTGCAGTATAAGTGCTGCTGGCGCTTGCCGATGAAGGCCGGGTTGCCGGTTTCGGCGCAGGTTTCGGGCTTGAGCTTCAGGGTGAGGCCCTGGGCTTTGCTTAGCGAAAAGCTGCTGCTATCCACGGTACGCAGAAAGAGCAGCGCGGGGTCGAGCTGCTTGTCGAAGGTGAGCGTGTAGGCGAAGTTGCCGCTCTGGGGCCGGGCGCCGGGCTGCTTCACCTCCGGGAAACTGGCCTTGTAGCTGTACTGCACGCCGCCGGGGCCGGGGTCCATCACCGGCCACTCGTCTTTCCAGGTCACGGGCACAATAAACGTCTCGCGGCCAGTGTTGTAGTGGTTGCCCTCGTAGGGCCGCACGGCCAGGAAGATGGCGTAGGTCTGGCCATCGGGCCCCTCCACAAACTGCGCGTGCCCGGCCGAGGTAATGGGGTTTTTGCGGTCGCGGGGCAGCTCGCGCTGCGAGAGAATGGGGTTTTTCTCATAAGGCACGAACGGCCCCAGCGGCTCCTTACTGCGGAAAACCACCTCCGTGTGGTTGACCGACGTGCCGCCCTCGGCGGCGTAGAGGTAGTACCAGTCGTGGCGCTTCATGAGGTGCGGGCCTTCTATCCAGACCGGCTTCTTGCTGAGGTCTACGCCGCCGTTGACCACGATTTTGGCCTCGCCCACGGTTTGCAGGGTCTGCGGGTTGAGCTCGATGATTTTGATGGAGCGGTGGCCGTCGTAGAGCGGCTTGTTGTCGGGCGGGTCGCTGTTGTAGATGACGTACGCCTTGTCGCCCTCAAAGTACAGCGAGGGGTCGATGCCGCGCACCTCGGGCAAAAAAACCGGGTCGCTCCACGGCCCCGCGGGGTTCTTGGCCGTCACCACGAAGTTGCCCTTGTGGTCGATGAGCGTGCAGGTGACGTAGTACGTGCCGTTGTGGTAGTCGATGGCCGGCGCAAACAGGCCCCGCGTCATGCGGTCGCCCAGGAAGTTCATCTGCGAAGGCCGGCTGATGACGTTGCCCACCTGACGCCAGTTTTTGAGGTCGCGGCTGTGCATCACCGGGATGCCCGGGAAGTAGGAGAACGTAGAGTTAACCAGGTAATAATCAGGCCCCACCTTCACAATACTGGGGTCGGGGTAGAAGCCCGTCAGGATGGGATTGACTAAGTCAATCGATTGTGCCAGCACGGTGGCGTGCGACAGCCAGCCAGCCGCGGCCGTCAGGAACAAGGTTTTTAGGGTCATCTGCTGCGGGCTGGCGGGTACTACGGAGGCAGGCTCCCGCCACTTATAGCCTGGGCCGGGTAGCGGCCTCGGGCACCCCAAGGGGGAGCCCGGGGCCGGGGCCGGGCTAAACATACAGCGGCTTTTCCAGCGCAACGCTACCGATAGGTGGCGGCTCTGCTACCGGCCGAAAAGTGCCCCAGCGCAGCCCATGGAGATTATTATGCCGGAAAGCAGGTCGGCAGCGCCTTCAAGCTCAGGCACAAAAAAGCCCCGCGCCGCTGGGGTCGTGGGGCTTTCTTAAGCTAGCAGTTGCGCGGCGTAGCGCGGGCGGGCTACTGTTTTTTGGCGCTGGCGTCGTTGCTGTTGCCGCTGCCGTCGGTGCTGCTGGTGGCTTTGGGCTGGGCATTATCCGAAGAGCCCATGGTGCCGCTGGCGTTTTGGGGCGAGGCGGCGCTGTTGCCGGCGGGGGCCGAGTCGAGCTTGTCCTGGTCGCTGCCGTTGGCAATGGCCGTGGCCGAGCCCTTGCCGATGGGCTTGGTTACGGTTTGTTTGTAGTTGATGCTATCGGCGTTCACATCGGCGTTGGTGTAGCCGTTGGGGTTGCTGAAGCCTTCGCGGGACTGCGGGTTTTTGCCGGGGCTGAGCGAAGAATAGTCGCAGGCGGTGAGCAAGGTAGCGGCGCTGCCAAACAGCAAAAGGGCCAGGGCCGGGCGAACAGAAAATTTCATGCGGAAAGCGGGGGATTTTTTAACTACTGCAAAGATGCGGCCCGGCCGCCAATAGTCTGTGGACGTAGCCCCCGGATTTTGGTTGCCGCCGGCGGAGTACTCCCTTGCTTATATGATGTTCAACGAAGACTACGGAAGTCTTTAAGACTTCTGTAGTCTGGCGGCGGGCCTCTTTTGCAGGCGGCGACGTATTATAGCTGCACCTCCCTTAGCTAGTCTTTATGTTGCGTCGCACCTTTTCTTCGCTGGCCCAGGCGGCCCTGCTGCCCGTGCGCGGGGCCACGCTGCTGTACCAGGCGGGGCGTGCCCACCAGCATTTTTTTCAGCCCGTGCTCAATGGCGCGCTCGGCGACCAGCTGGCCGCCCGCCACGACCCGCGCACCATCGCGCTCAGCTTTCGGCGTGGCGGCCTCGACGTGCCCGTGGCCGAGCTGCGCCTGAGCGAGCCCAAGCAGAAGACCGTCATTTTCCTGCACGGGCTGATGGGCGACGAGCTTATCTGGCAAACCGGCTTCCAGGATGCGCCCGCCGGGCCGCTGCGCTACGGCCCGCGCCTGGCCGCCGAGGCCGGCTGCCGCCCGCTGTACCTGCGCTACAACTCGGGCCTGCACATCTCCGAAAACGGCCGCGCCCTGAGCCAACTCCTCACCGAGCTGGTCGAAACCTACCCCGAGGCCATCGGCGAGCTGGTGCTGGTGGGCCACAGCATGGGCGGCCTGCTCATTCGCTCGGCGGGCTACTACGCTTCTTCAGTTAGCAGTTATCAGTCATCAGTTATCAAGCAAGCAGCATCCAACGCTGGGCGCAAGTCCAAAAAAATGATAACCGATAACTGTTCACTGTTAACTGAACCTTCCCCCTGGCTGGCTCACCTGCGCTCGGTGTTCTTGCTGGGCGTGCCGCACGAGGGCTCTTACCTGGAGCAGAATGGCCTGCTGGTCGAGCGCCTGCTTCAGCGCATCAACCTGTTTCCGACCCGCTTTTTGAGCCAGGCCATTGCGCGGCGCTCCAACGGCATCAAGGACCTGGGGCAGTCGCTGCTGGTGGATGAGGACTGGCAGCAGCCCGACGACCCGGCCCTGCCCCGGCCCCGCACCGTGGTGCCGCTGCTGCCCGGCGTGCGCTACCACGTGCTGGTAGGCGACTGGCTGCGCGCCAGCCGGCCCCAGATTTTGCGCGAGTATTTTGGCGATGGCCTCGTGGGGGCGGCCAGCGGCCGGGGCCAGCTCTTCAGCGACGAAACCGAGCTGCCGCCCGGCACGGCCGTGCGCACGGCCCGCTTTGGGCAGCAGCACCACGGCGGGCTGCTCTACCACCCGGAGGTGTACCAGTACCTGCGGCAGTGGGTTTAAGCTGGATATACAAGCTCCACTGTGTAAACATTTAGGCGCGGGCGCTCGTCCTACCAGGCGGCCGGCCTGCGGGGCGGTTGGTTTCCACCCTTCTCCCTACCTGTTTATGAAAGCATTCCGCTACTTCACCTGGCTCCTGCTCCTGGCCGGGGGCGGCCGCGCGGCCACCGCCCAAACCATTCCCAACGGCGACTTCGAAGCCTGGGCCAGCCCCAGTGGGGCACCCGAGGCCCCCACCGGCTGGCTCACCACCGACTTTATTCTGGGCTACTACGGCAACGTGCCGGCCGGCTCGTTCCTCCACACGGGCACGGTGACCAAGGGCGCGGAGGTACACGGCGGCCGCTTCGCCGCCCAACTCTCGACCCTGCGCCTACCTACCAGCACCGGCGCCACGGTGCTGCACCCCGGCTGGCTGGTGCTGGGGGCCCGGCCCGGCGCCTACGACTACGCCGAGCTGCCCAATGCCGGCGCGCCCTGCGCCACCCGGCCCACGCAGCTCCAGTTCTACTACAAGCTCACCGGGCCGGCCGCCGACTCGGCTTCGGCGCTGGTGTACGTCACGCGCACGGTGGGCGGCGTGCCCACCGTGCTGGGTGGAGATTTTCAATACCTGAAGCCCACCACCGGCTACGCGCTGCTGACCATGCCGCTGCAATATTCCTCGGCCGACGTGCCCGACTCGGTCCACATTCAACTCAGCTCGGGCGATGCCCGCGTGCTCACGGCCGGCACCACGCTACTCGTCGATGACTTCGCGCTCCTCAACCCCACGCTGGCCACGCGGGCCGGCGCGGCCACCGAGGCCCTGGTGCAGGTGGTGCCCAACCCCAGCCCGGCCGGCCGCTTCGTGCTCAGCTCGCCCGCGCAGCCCGACCTGGCGGCCGCTCCGCTCGCGGTGTTCGACGGCCTGGGCCGCCTCGTGCAGCGCCAGCCGGCCCAGGCCGTGCCCAGTGCCAGCCGCGCCCTCGACCTCAGCGGCCTGCCGCTGGGCATCTACACCCTGCGGCTCGATACCCGGCAGGGCAGCCTCGTGCGCCAGCTCGTGGTGAAGTAAGTGGCCGTTGGCCTCGTCTCTCTGAAACCTATTTTGGGGGATTGGGAAAATAGGTTTCAAACCTTGAAACTTATTTTCCCAATCCCCCAAAATAGGTTTCAGCCCCTGGCTGGCTAATCCCGGCCGGGTCGAATAGCGTAGGGCTTACTGGCTTATTTCTAGTACATGACTCCTACGCCTCCCCTCCCGGCAGCGGCGGCCCCGCCGGGCCTGCGCACGCCGTTTACCTACAGCCTGTTTCGGGCCATTTGGCTGGCCTCGCTGGTCAGCAACGTGGGTACCTGGATGCAGAACGTAGCCGGCGTGTGGCTCGTGACCACCCTCACCACCTCGGCCCTGCTGGTGGCGCTGATGCAGACGGCCACGAGCCTGCCGGCCTTTTTGCTGAGCATGCCGGCCGGGGCCATCGGCGACCTCATCGACCGGCGCAAGCTGCTGCTCTTCACGCAGGCCTTTATGGCGGTGGTGGCGCTGGGGCTGGGGGCGTTTGCGCTGTCGGGGGCCATCCGGGCCATTGATGTGCTGGGGTTCACGTTTTTGCTGGGCATGGGCTCGGCCCTCAACGGCCCCATCTGGCAGACGGTGACCACCGAGCTGGTGCCCCGGCCGGTGCTGCCGTTTGCCATCACGCTCAATGGGGTCAGCAACAACATTGCCCGCGCCATTGGGCCGGCGCTGGGTGGGCTCATCATCGCGTATTATCAGCCGGGCTGGGTGTTTATCCTCAATGGGCTCTCCTTTATCGGCACCTGGCTGGTGGTGTACCGCTGGCGGCGCGAGGCCAACGCGAGCAGCGGCCCGGCCGAAAACTTCTCGGGGGCGCTGCGGGCCGGCATTCGGTACGTGCAGTATTCGCCGGCCATTGTGGCGGTGCTGGTACGCTCGTTTTCGTTTTCGTTCGGGGCCTCGGCCATGTGGGCGCTGCTGAGCGTGGTGGTGGCGCGGCGGCTGCACTTGCAGTCGGGCTCCTACGCCGTGATGCTGTCGTGGCTGGGCGCGGGCGCGGTATCGGGCGCGTTTTTGATTGGCAAAATCGGCCACCGACTCAATCTCAACCGCCGGGTGCTGCTGGGCTCGTTCGTGTTCGTGGGCACCAACCTGGCGCTGGCCCTCGTGCCCGGCGAGTACTGGCTGTTCCCGGTAATGTTCATCTCGGGCACGGCCTGGCTCATTACCATGACGAGCTTTAGCACCAGCGTGCAGCTGCACGTGCCGCGCTGGGTGCAGGCGCGGGTAGTGAGCGTGTACATGCTCGTGTTTCAGGCCGGCCTGAGCCTGGGCAGCATCGTGTGGGGCGAGCTGGCCGACCGCATCAACGTGTCGCTGGCCCTGCTCGTGGCGGCGGGCTGGATGCTGGCCAGCCTCTCGCTGGCCCTGTTTTTCCCCATGCACCAGCCCGAGGGTCTCGACTTCAGCCCCGCCGAGCCGTGGAGCGACCAGCTACCCGCGCTGGAAGAGGAAATTGACCCCGACGACGGCCCCGTGGTGGTGATGATAGAGTACGACGTGGCCCCCGCCGACCACGAAGCCTTCCGGCTGGCCGCCCAGCAACTCACCCGCCTGCGCCTGCGCGACGGCGCCCTGCGGGCCGGCGTGTTCACCGACGTAGCGCAGCCGGCGCGCATCACCGAGTTTTTTTACGTAGCCACCTGGGCCGAGCACGAGCGCCAGCACCGCCGCTTCACCCGCGACGACCAGTTGGTGGAGGCCGAGGTGCGGCGCCTGCACCGGGGCGCGGCCCCGCCGCACGTCACGCACTTCCTGGCCTTCCCGCGCACGCCCAACGTGGAGGTGGCCGCCCCGCCGCTGGCCGTGGCGGGCAGCGCGCAGTAGCAGGCGCTGGCTCGCTAGCATGTGCAAAAGTGACGGCCCGCGCATCGGGTGGCTATTACCGGCTGCCGCCAGCCTTGCGCTTGATTTTTATGCGTTGCTACCTCCTCTTTTTTCTATTACTTGCCCTGGCTCGGGGCGGGGCTGCTCAAAACCTGGTGCCTTACCACAAAGGGAACTTGTGGGGCTACCGCACCCCGGCGGGCCGGGTGGTAGTCGCCCCGCGCTACCAGCACGCGGAGGCCTTTGCGGGTGGGCTGGCCAAGGTGTGGCAGGCCAATAAGTGCGGCTACCTCAATGCGCAGGGCCGCGAGGTAATCCCCGTGCGCTGGGACGCCACCAGCTACCACGACACGGCCGCGGCCTGGCTCCAGCACCGGCTGCCCCCGTGGCCCGAAGCCCGCCAGTGGGTGCTGGTCATGCAGTTTGACTCCCTGCTCACCTACCCTACCGGCCACTGGCCAGCCGAGCCGTGGCAGCCCGGCGCACACCCGCTGCCCAGCCGCTATGCCGATAAAAACACCCAGCACCTGGGCTTCTATACGCCGCTGGGCCGCGTGGTGCTCCCGGCTTACTACAGCAATTTTCAGCAGCTGTCGCCAGCCTATTTTGCCGCAGCTATTGCTGGCGAGCGCATCGATGGTGGGCGCTATATGGATGGTGCTTGGCGCGGGATAATGACCAGGTTCACTACGCAATTGGTGCACCGCAGCGGGCGGCGGCTGGCCCTGGGTGGGCGCAGCTTTCTCCACATCCGGGCGCTCTATGGCGATACGCTGGTGGTGAATGGCGGTAGCAGCGGCAGACTTGATGGTCAATACACTTGCGAAGTCAATAGCACTGCCGAGCTGATTGACACTACCGGCCGGCGGCTGGTATGGCAGTCGGCCGGCACACCCCCCGAGCAGTTTCGCACCCTCACGCCGCTGCGCGGTAGCGGCGGCCTGTGGCTGGCCGAGTACAGCGACCGGTATTACACGAGCCGCCTGCGCTACTGCCTGCTCCGCCCCGATGGCACCCCGGCGCTGAAGCAGGATATTGCCTGGCGGACGCAAAATATAGCGGATATCCCCCTGCTGGCCCCAGGCCGGGCATTGATTTGCACTGGCGTGGAAAAAGGAAGCTTGTACTACGGGGTACTGGCCGTACCTAGCTGCGAGTGGCTCATCCAGCCGCAGTTCGGTAGCATCGAACCCGTAGATAAGCAAGGCTTTGTTGTGAAGCAGGCTGCCCGCACCGGGGCCATCCGGGCGGACGGCCGCCCGTGGATACCGTTGCATTACACGCGGCTGGCACCCTGCCGCACCCGCAGTGGCCAGCTCCTACCCTACTGGTATGCCGAAGCCAGCGACCAAGCCTGGCTACTGAGCAGTTCAGGCAGAAAGCTCCTAAGCCTGGGCGCTCACTACGCCCACCATATCGGTTACCACACCCAAGAATTCAGCGATGACCTTACACTGGTAATTGATAAGTGGAACGACCGCCGGGCGGCCGTTATTCAACTCGCTCCGGCTGGCCAGCCGCCCGCCGCTACCCTTCAATTGCGGCCGCGCGCAGCCCAGTAGCAGCTCCGGGGCAATGCCTCGCTAGCTTTCCTAGGTTCGCCCAATGTACAAACCGACCACCGCAAGTAGCCGGTGCATCTAGGCGAGTTGGCATACTTGTGGGTACCACGCTAGCAAAGACTGGCACCTCGCGTTGAGAGTCGCCACAGCAAATTATTTCCCGACCCATCATGCACGCCCCCATAAAGCTAACGCTCTGCCTGCTGCCTCTGCTGGCCTTTACTGCCGCCCCCAACTCGCTGGTGGTGCCCGGCCGCAGCCTCGGCAACATCACCCTCGGGGCCAGCGCCACCACCCTGACCGCGCTAGGCCCCGCCACCTCCAGCGACGCTGCCACGCAAAAAGCCTGGAGCACCTGGCTGGGCAGCCGCCCCGCCACCGGTGGCGCGCCCACCCAGCTCGACGTGTACACCGCCCCGGCCGGCCACGACGTAGAGCACCACACCGTGCAAGTGGTGCGCGCCACCTCGCCGTGGTTTCACCTGGCCAACGGCCTGCGGCCCGGCGCCCGCTTAAGCGCCATCCGGCAGGCGTATGGCAAGCTGCCGCTGGCTACCACTTACCGCGTGGCTTCCCGCCCGCGCTACCTCTACGACGACGTGCCGCGCGGCGTAGCCTTCGAAACCGATGGCACGGCCAGCAGCAGCCGCTGCCAAGCGGTGCTCGTGCACCTGCCGGGCAAGGCCATCACGCAGAGCGCGCTGCCGCTGGGGGCCTACTTGCAGGAGCAGCGCTAGCCCTGGTTAAGATTTTGGGTCAACTACTACGCCAATGCTTTGCGAAGATTTAGGTAGCATTTTTGGCGTAGTTATTGGGCATTTTTGATATAAGCAGTTTGCTTAAAAGCCATTTTACATAAGAAGTCTTCTCGGACACGCCTTGGAATCAGTGCGGTTTTACTCATCTGCACAACTGACTATCAACGTGGTACTTTTATGAGTTATAAGCGTCACTAACTATTCTCTTCAAGAGCATGAGCTTTGTAGAAAAATATCCTAGACTGTGGAATTTCTTTGCAGCTTACTTCCCTGATGCTGATTTAGATAATCTAACTGATGAGGTTGTTGTAGCTGAATACAAATCGGAGATACAGGATACTGATTTACAGCAAGTAGTAGCGGAATTGGATAAGCTGATAGTCGATACTTCATGCTGGGAGCAAGCAGCTGATGACGCAAACCGCTATTTTGCTACTCAAGAGGAAAATTTAGCTTGGTTACGAATGGTCAGAAGAGAACTAGCAGGTTAGTACCGGCTATAGTATCTCGTTTTTTACATTCTATAAACCACGGTTCACAGCATGTAAATCTTCTTGCACGCAGAACATCGTGTAAAGTTTGCGCCGAGTTTTTAATCAGAGTCAGCCCTAGCCCGGCTGCTTCACGCGATGCGCACGCGCATGGTGTGCCGCCCCGGCTCTTCGTAGTGGTAGGCGAGCAGGAAGCCGCTGGTTTCGCAAATCTGGCGGGCGATGGGCAGGCCCAAACCCACGCTGCCGGGCGGCCGGCCGGGGTTGGGCCGAAAGCGGGCGAATAGCTGGTCGGCGGGCAGGGCCTGGGGCCGGCCGCTGTTTTCGACCGCGAATAATTCCGCCGTCAGCGTTACGGCCACGAAGCCGCCCGGCACGTTGTGCCGGATGGCATTCACGACGAGGTTGCTGACGAGGATTTCCAGCAGCGAGCGATTGCCCGACACCAACAGCCGCTCCGCTAGGTCCGTTTGCAGGGTGAGTTCGGTGGCGTCGAGCTGCTCTTGCAGCTGGCCCAGCTGGGTACGCACGATGGCCGCCAGGTCCACCTTCTCAGTGGGGAAGTACAGCTGCTGGTCGAGGTGCACGAGCAGCAGCAGGCTGCGGCACAAGTGCGTGAGGCGCTGCGTCACGGCCAGCAGGGGCTCGATGTGGCTGGCCTGCTCCTCGGTGAGGCCGGGGGCCTGCACGAGCAAGTCGAGCTTGGTGCGCAGGATGGCGTGCGGCGTTTGCAGCTCGTGGGCGGCGTTTTCGGCAAATTCGCGCTGGCGCTGATACAGGCGCTGGTGGCGGGCCAGCACCCGCGTGAGGGCCGCGTTCAGGGCCTTAAACTCGGGGATGTTGGTGGGGGCCAGCACCGGCGCGTGGTGCTGGTCGAGCTGGTGCTGCTGCAACACGCCCAGCGTGTGGTAGAACGGCCGCCAGTAGCGCCGCGTGAGCACGTGCTGAATCACGAGCATGCCGCCCAGCAGCACCGCCAGCAAGATGGCCCCGGCCACCATAATGCCCACCAGCAAATCGCGGTCATCGAGCACCGAGGTGCGCACTTCCAGCCGGTAGGGCAAGCCCCGAAACCACACCACCTCGGCTATCTGCCGGTACTGCTGCGGCTGGCCGGTGATGGTGTTCAGCATCATGCGGTCCCGAAACTCATCGGGCCGGGCGGGCTGGAGGGCCGCCGTAAGCGGCACAAATTCCACGTTGTGGTCGATGCGGTGCCAGAACGCCAGGTCGGCGGGCGTGCGCAGCTCCAGGCGGGCGCTCCGCTTCACGCGCAGCTTGCGCCGCGTGAGCGTGCGGTCCACGTACACATAGTACAGCTTGTGGATGATGGCGTAGTACACCGCCGTGCCCGCCGCCGCCACCACGGCCGCGTACAGCAAAAAGATAATGGTAGTGCGGGCCAGCAGCTTCATAAGTTGATACTTAGCAAGTAGCGCGGACTTTTAGTCCGCGAGTTGAGGGGCTTACTACTCGCGGACTAAAAGTCCGC
>Ga0265798_10001833_pt1 | contig 32241 bp, 24 predicted proteins | sample P3T30metagenome_FD_192430 | JGI IMG/M metagenome (GOLD analysis project Ga0265798, IMG submission 192430) | Plant litter microbial communities from East Loma Ridge, Irvine, California - P3 T30 | ecosystem: Environmental > Terrestrial > Plant litter > Unclassified | place: USA: California... | reverse complement strand
GCTCGGCGCAGTTGCACAGGCCGTAGGATGCGTTTTCCACGTTACAGCCGCGGAAGATGCGGCCGTCCTTGCATTCGAGGGCGGCGCCGACCTTGAAGTTGGAGTAAGGGGTGTAGGCGAGTTCGCGCGCGGCGCGGGCTTCGGCGATGAGTTTTTCGTAGTTCATGATCGGCTCACGGACGGATCGTCTTGTAGATCATCGGCTGCGCCGCCGCTTGCTCGGCCGCGATGCGGTATGCCGCCTGCACCTCGCGCACCGCGCGCTCGGCCGCTTCCTGGGTGCGCGCATGCACCAGGCCCAGCGCTTGACCCACTTCGATCCGGTCGCCCAGTTCCACCAGGTCCGTGAGACCGACCGCGAAGTCGATCGGATCCTGCGGACGGATACGGCCGCCGCCCAGGCCGACCACAGCCAGGCCCAGGCCGCGGCAGTCGGTCGATGCGGCGTAGCCGGCGTCGAGGGCCGGCACCGGCACCACGATCGGCGCGCGCGCCAGGTGGGCGTCCGGGTTCTCCATCAGGTCGGCCGGGCCGCCCAGGGCGCTGACCATGCGCGCGAAGCGCTCGGCGGCTTCGCCCGAATCCAGCGCACGCTGCAGCTTGGCCAGCGCTTCTTCGGTGCTGGCAGCCAGGCCGGAAATGACCAGCATCTCGGCGCACAGCGCCATCGTCACTTCATGCAGGCGTGCCGGGCGCGATTTGCCGGTCAGGTAGTCGATCGCCACGCGCACTTCCACGGCGTTGCCGGCCGCCGGGCACAGCGACTCGTTCATGCCGGTCAGGATCGCGGAGGTCTTGGTGCCGGCGCCGTTGCCGACCTGGACGATCGACTCGGCCAGCTCCACCGATTTTTCATAGGTCGGCATGAAGGCGCCGCTGCCGGCTTTCACGTCCATGACCAGCGCGTCGAGGCCCGCCGCCAGCTTTTTGGAGAGGATCGAGCCGGTGATCATGGCCACCGATTCCACGGTCGCCGTGGTGTCGCGGATGCTGTAGAAGCGCTTGTCGGCCGGCGCCAGCTGGGCGGTCTGGCCGATGATGGCGACGCCGACGTCCTTGACCACTTTCTTGAACAGCTCGGGATCGGGCACGGTCGAGTAGCCCGGGATCGAGTCGAACTTGTCCAGGGTGCCGCCGGTGTGGCCCAGGCCGCGGCCCGAGATCATCGGCACGTAGCCGCCGCAGGCCGCGATCATCGGGCCGAGCATCAACGAGACGACGTCGCCGACGCCGCCGGTCGAGTGCTTGTCGACGACCGGACCCGGCAGGTTCAGCGATTTCCACTCCATGACCTGGCCGGAATCGCGCATCGCCAGCGTGAAGGCGACGCGTTCGTCCATGCTCATGTCGTTGAAGTAGACGGCCATGGCCAGGGCCGCGATCTGGCCTTCGGTGGTTTCACCATTGGGGATGCCGCGTACGAAGAACTGGATTTCTTCCTTGCTCAGGGTGCCGCCGTCGCGCTTTTTGCGGACGATTTCTTGGGGGAGGAACATGATGCGTTCTCTTTACTAAAAACGGTAAATACGGTCGGCTCATCAGGAGCCGTTAACTGTAAAACGTCATTCCCGCGCAGGCGGGAATGACGTGCTGGGGCCGCGGGCCCGACGGTTTGAGGTGCTGGTACCGCCGACATGTCGGTAGTACCCGCGCCCGATCAATCATTTAGACGCCGTACGGAATCCAGACATTCTTGACCTGGCTCGCATGCTGCAGCACCGAACGGCCGCAAGCCTGCTTCGGATCGAACCAGTCACGCCCCTTGGCGCCGCCGACCCAGGTGCGCTTCAGCGATTCCGCGGACAGGCGTTCCACTTCCGCGCAACCCTCAGCCGAACCATCGTGACGCCACACGGCATCCACGTCGAAGTGCGACGCCAGCGTACGCGCCAGTTCATCCGCGGAACCGGTGACGATATTCAGCACGCCACCCGGCAGGTCCGAGGTATCCAGCACCTGGTACAGGTCCAGGCTCGACAGCGGATGCGCTTCCGACGGCACGGCCACCACGCGGTTGCCCAGCGCCAGCGCCGGTGCCACCAGCGAGACGAAGCCCAGCAGCGGATTCTCCGTTGGGCAGACGATGCCGATCACGCCGACCGGCTCGTTCAGCGCCACGGTGATGCCGTGCATCGGCGGCTGGTGCGCCTGGCCGTCGTACTTGTCGGCCCAGGCCGCCCAGTAGAACAGGCGCTCGATCGCGGCCTGCACTTCGCGCTCGGCGTTCTTGCTGCCGGTTTGCGCGGCGATGCGGGCCGCGAATTCGTCGGCGCGGGCGGCCAGGTTCTCGGCGATGTAGTACAGCACCTGGGCGCGGTTGTGGGCGCTGGCCTTGGCCCAGCCGGACGCCTTGTGCGCGGCTTCCACGGCGTTGCGGATGTCCTTGCGGCTGCCCTCGCCCACGTCGGCCAGGAAGGCGCCGTTGCTGCCGATGATCGCGCGGCTGTAGCCGCTGTCCGGGCGCGCCTGCTTGCCGCCGATGTAGAGCTTGGCGGTGCGGTCGATCTGGAAGGGGTTGGCTTCCTGGCCCGGCTTGGCCTTGGCCTTATCACCGCGCGCTTTTTCGGCACCCAGCGGCAGTGCCGGACGCGCGTCTTCCGAGCGCAGCGTCAGGTACTCGTACATGCCTTCCTTGCCGCCTTCGCGGCCGAAGCCCGATTCCTTGTAGCCGCCGAAGCCGCAGGCCGCATCGAACTGGTTCGCGGTGTTGATCCACACCACGCCGGCCTTGATCTGCGGCGCCACGTCCAGCGCCAGGCTGATCGACTCGGTCCACACGCAGGCCGCCAGGCCGTACACGGTGTTGTTGGCCAGCTGGACCGCCTCGCCCGGGGTGCGGAAGCTCATCGCCACCAGCACCGGGCCGAAGATCTCGGTCTGGCTCACGGTGGCGGTGGTCGACGCGCCCGTGATCAGGGTCGGCAGGTACCAGGCGCCCTGGTCCGGGGCGGCGCAGGACGGCTGCCACACTTCACAGCCTTCGGCCCTGGCCGATTCCACCAGGCCGTGGATGCGCTGCTGCTGCACCGGATCGACCAGCGCGCCGATGTCGTTGGACTTGTCCAGCGGCGAGCCGACGCGCAGGGTCTGCATGCGCGCCTTGACCTTCTCGATGAAGCGCGGGTACACGCCTTCCTGCACCAGCAGGCGCGAGCCGGCGCAGCACACCTGGCCCTGGTTGAACCAGATCGAATCGACCAGGCCTTCGACGGCGGCGTCGAGATCCGCGTCCTCGAACACGATGAACGGCGACTTGCCGCCCAGTTCCAGCGACAGCTTCTTGCCGCTGCCGGCGGTGGCTTTGCGGATGATGCGGCCGACTTCGGTCGAACCCGTAAAGGCCAGCTTGTTGACGTCCGGGTGCTTGACGATGGCTTCGCCCACGCGGCCGTCGCCGGTGACGACGTTGAACACGCCGTCCGGCACGCCGGCCATCTGGCAGATCTCGGCGAACAGCAGCGTGGTGAGCGAGGTGTATTCGGCCGGCTTGAACACGATGGTGTTACCGGCGGCCAGCGCCGGCGCCACCTTCCACGCCAGCATCAGGAGCGGGAAGTTCCAGGGCACGATCTGGCCGACCACGCCCACGGCGCGGTAGTCCGCGAATTCTTCCGACTGCAGCTGGGCCCAGCCGGCGTGATGGTAGAAGTGGCGTGCGGCCAGCGGGATGTCGGCGTCGCGGGTTTCGCGGATGGTCTTGCCGTTGTCCAGCGTCTCGAGCACCGCGAACAGGCGCGCATGCTTCTGCAGCAGGCGCGCCAGCGTGTACAGCACGGTGGCGCGGCCGTGGCCGCCCATCGCGACCCAGCCCGGATGCGCGCGGCGCGCGGCTTCCACGGCCAGTTGCACGTCGTCGTTGGTGGCTTGGGTCACCTGGGCCAGCTCGCTGCCGTCGGCCGGGTTGAAGCTGCCGAAGGTGTCGGTCGGTTCGGTCCACTTGTTATCGATGAACAGGCCGAAACGGCGGCCATGCTGGTCCAGCCACGCTTGCGCTTCCTTGGTGCTCTCGGGTGCGGGACCGTAATCCATAGTTTGCAAAATCTCTTTAATAGTCGGCATGACGTGTCCGTGTGTCTTTTTCGATTAGGGTTGCGCGTGGCGGTGAGCGGCCGAGTACGAACCGGTGACGTAGTGTTCGAGCTGGCGCTCGATGTCGGTCAGCAGGCTGGACGCGCCGATGCGGAACAGGTGCGGCTGCAGCCACTCGTTGCCCAGTTCTTCCTTCATCACGGTCAGGTACTGCAGCGCGGACTTGGCGGTGCCCACGCCGCCGGCCGGCTTGTAGCCGACCTGGAAGCCGGTACGCTCGTAGTATTCGCGGATCGCGCGCACCATCGTCAGCGACACCGGAATGGTCGCGTTCACGCCTTCCTTGCCGGTCGAGGTCTTGATGAAATCGGCGCCGGCCATCATGCAGACCCACGAGGCCTTGGCCACGTTTTCCAGCGTGACCAGTTCGCCGGTGGCGAGAATGGCTTTCACGTGCGCTTCGCCGCAAGCCTGGCGGTAGGCCACCATCTCGTCGTACAGCGCCTGCCAGTTGCCCGTCAGGACGTGCTGGCGCGTGATCACGATGTCGATCTCGGTCGCGCCCGCGGCCACCGACAGCTCGATCTCGCGCAGCTTGGTCTCGAGGCTCGACAGGCCAGCCGGGAAGGCGGTCGACACCGCGGCGATCGGCAGGCGGCCCTGCAGGATCTCGCCCGCCGGCTTGATCATCTCGTGGTAGACGCAGACGGCGCCGGTCGTCAAAGTGTCGAGGCCCAGCGCCTGCATCAAATCGGCGCGCAGCGGACGCATGGCCTTGCGGCACAGGCGTTCGACGCGGCCCGGGGTGTCGTCGCCGGACAGCGTGGTCAGGTCGATGCACTCGATGGCGCGGATCAGCCAGGCCGCCTGGTATTCCTTCTTGACCGTGCGGCGGTTCGCCAGGCTGGCGGCGCGGCGGTCGGCGGCGTTGCGGTTGACCTTGAGGTGGTTGATCCAGCCCAGGTCGAGACCCATGGCCGTGTTGCGTTTGAAATCCAGGTTCTGGGTCATAGCAGAGCAGTTCCGTTTGCGAGAGGTTTGACGCCGAGGTGCTTGGCGAGCGTGGCGCCGATGTCGGAGAAGGTGTCGGCGACCGGCAGTTCCCTAGCAGGCGCCGCCGGGCCGAAGAACAGCACCGGGATATGTTCGCGGGTGTGGTCCGAGCCGGCCCAGGTCGGGTCGCAGCCGTGGTCGGCGGTGATCACGACCAGGTCGCCTTCTTTCAGCTTGCTCATGAATTCCGGCAGGCGCGCGTCCAGCTCGTGCAGCGCGTTCGAGTAACCCGCGACGTCGCGGCGGTGGCCGAAGTGCATGTCGAAGTCGACGAAGTTCACGAAGCTCAGCGACTTGTCGGGTGCGGTGTCCGCCACTTCCAGCAGGCGGTCGAACAGCGCCATGTTGTCGGCGCCCTTGATCAATTGGGTCACGCCCTGGCCCGCGAAGATGTCGCTGATTTTACCGAGCGCGATGACTTCGCCGCCGGCGTCCTTGACGTGGTCCAGCAGGGTCGGCGCGACCGGCGGCACGGCGTAGTCGTGGCGGTTGCTGGTGCGCTTGTAGTTGCCGTCGGCGCCGGTGAACGGACGCGCGATCACGCGGCCGATGTTGTAGGGCTTGACCAGCTCGTAGGCGGCTTCGCAGACTTGATACAGGCGCTCCAGGCCGAAGTGCTCTTCGTGCGCGGCGATCTGCATGACCGAGTCGGCCGAGGTGTAGATGATGACCTTGCCGGTCTTGACGTGCTCGTCGCCCAGCTCGTTGATGATGGTGGTGCCCGAAGCATGGCAGTTGCCGAGCCAGCCGGCGACGCCGGTGATCTCCTGCAGTTTATCGGTCAGCGCTGAGGGGAAGGACGGCACGGTCTTCGGGAAGTAGCCCCAGTCGAACAGCACCGGCACCCCGGCGATTTCCCAGTGGCCGCTCTGGGTGTCCTTGCCGGTCGACTGCTCGCGCGCGACGCTCCAGGCGCCGCTGAAGCCGTCGCGTTTGCTGAAGCCTTGCGGCCACTCGCCGCTGGCCTTGTGCGCGGCGGCGCCGAGGCCGATGGCTTCCAGGTTCGGCAAGTCCATGGGCTTGCCCTTGTCGGCTGCCCATTGGGCGATGTGGCCGAGGGTGTTGGCGCCTGCGTCGCCGTATTTGTCGGCATCGGGCAAGGCGCCGAGGCCGAAGGAGTCAAGCAGGAGGATGAATGCGCGTGACATATATGTTAGCTCCAGAACGTCGCCCCTGCGAAGGCAGGGGCCTAAGTTTGCAAGCGTTTCGACTGCTCGTCCAACTTGGGCCCCTGCCTGCGCAGGGGCGACGGTAAATTAGGCGGTGGTGGCAGGTGCAGTCGTCCCCAGACGCTCGACAAACCCACGAATCAGCTCAACCAGGTCCTTCGCCGCAATCGCCGCATACTTCAAGGTCTGCTCATGCGACAGCGGGAACGGCGTCAGCCCTTCCGCCAGGTTGGTGATGGCCGACACGCCCGCGACCTTCAGGCCGCAGTGGCGTGCCGCGATCACTTCCGGCACCACCGACATGCCGACCACGTCCGCGCCCAGCGTCCTGAAGGCGCGGATTTCGGCGGCGGTCTCGAAGTGCGGGCCCGGGGTCGCCAGGTAGACGCCTTCGGCCACGGTGATGTTCTTTTCCACGGCGACGGCCTTGATCATCTCGCGCAGTTCGCTGTCGTAGGCATTGGCCATGCTGAAGAAGCGCGGGCCGAAGCGGTCGTCGTTCGGGCCGGCCATCGGGCTGCCCGGGAGCAGGTTGATGTGGTCGTTCAGCACGACGACGCTGCCGGCATCCACTTCCGGACGCAGCGATCCGGCGGCATTCGTCACCAGCAGCAGTTCGCAGCCCAGCAGCTTGAAGGTGCGCACGGCGGAGGTCATCACGCTGGCGCCGTAACCTTCATAAAAGTGGCCGCGGCCCTTCATGCACACCACCGGCACGCCGGAAAGAAGACCCAGCACCAGCTCGCCCGCGTGGCCGTGCACGGTACTGATCGGGAAGCCCGGCAGGTCGGCGTAGCTGATCGAGACGGCGTCCGTCATCTGCTCGGCGAGCACGCCGAGGCCGGAACCGAGGATCAGGGCGGCGCGTGGCGTGAATCCGGGTTTGCGGGCGCGGATGACGTCCGCGGCTTCGAATGGGGTGTTGCTGGACATGGATGGACTTCCTGTTGGATGGTAAGGAGTGTTCTGCAGGTGGCATGGACTGGGCGTCGCACGTTTTTCGGGACGCCTGCGCACCAAAATGATCGAACTATGCATTATCCTGGATTGGTATGGCAAATACCATTTTTCTGGTCGATTTATATGTCGAATGTATAAATCCAGGCTAGACTAATCACCTATATGGATAGGCCTGCCTGTTCAGAAATCTTCGGCTGAAAATGCCGCGTTGACGCTCCTCAAACAAATGTTTAAGATGAAAAACAAATGTTTACCCTTTTCCACCGCCTGACTCGCCGTGCCTGACCATCCAAAAAAACAACAGTTGCTCGAGCTGATACGCGCCAACCCCTTCATCTCGCAGCAAGACCTGGCCACCGAACTGGGCCTGTCGCGCTCGGCCGTGGCCGGCTATATCGCCGGCCTGATCCGGGAGCGCAAGCTGCTCGGGCGCGCCTACGTCCTGCCCGACAACCGGCCCGTCACCTGCGTCGGCGCGGCCAACCTGGACCGCAAGCTGCGCTCGCTGGCCCCGCTCGCCCTGCACACCTCGAACCCGGCCAGCCAGGGCGAATCCTTCGGCGGCGTGGCGCGCAACATCGCCGAGAACCTGGCGCGCCTCGGCACGGCAGTTGCTTTACTCACTGCGATCGGCAACGACAGCTCGGGCGCCGCCCTGCTCGCCCACGCCGAGTCGCTCGGCATCGACACCCACGGCGCCCTGCGCCTGCCGGACGCCGCCAGCGGCACCTACACCGCGGTGCTGGATGCCGATGGCGACATGGTGGTGGCGCTGGCCGACATGGCATTGTACGACCGGATCACCCCGGGCTTCGTCGCCGCGCGCCAGGCGCAGCTGGCATCGAGCGCGCTGGTGGTGGCCGACCTGAACCTGCCGCTGGATACCGTCGAGGCCATCGTCGCCGAGGCGCGCCGCAGCGAGGTGGCGCTGGTGCTGGTGGCGGTGTCCGAGCCGAAGATGGCGCGCCTGCCGCGCAACCTGGCCGGCGTGCGCCTCTTGATCCTGAACGCCGGCGAGCTGGCGGCGCGGGTCGGGCGCACGCTCGACGGCGACGCGGCCTTTGAAACCGCCATGCGCGAGGTGCAGGCGCAGGGCGCGCGCGACCTGATCGTCACGCGCGGCGCGGCCGGCGTGCTGCTGACCCAGGCGGACGGCAGCATCGCCCGCTTGGCCGCGCCGACCGCCGAGGTGGTCGACGTCACCGGCGCCGGCGATGCCTTTGCGGCGGCCGTGTGCTGGTCGCTGGCGCGCGGTGATGCTCAGGGGCCCGATGACTTGCTGCTGGCCTGCCGCCGCGGCCTGCGCCTGTCGAGCCTGACGCTGGGGACGAAAGAAACCGTCTACCCGCGCCTGGGACCGGACAGCCTGGCCGGCGTGGAACAACCCGAAACGATTCATATGGAACCGAAGTGATCATGCAAGCCTTTCTCCAGTTTTCCCCCGAAGTCCAAGCGGCGCGCGCCGCCGGCAAACCCATCGTCGCCCTCGAATCGACCATCATCTCGCACGGCATGCCCTATCCGCAGAACGTGCAGACCGCGCGCGAAGTCGAGGGGGTGATCCGCGACGCCGGCGCCGTGCCGGCCACCATCGCCATCATCGACGGCAAGATCTGCATCGGCCTGTCAGATGAGCAGCTCGAAGTGCTGGGCAATTCGAAAGACGCGATCAAGGTCTCGCGCCGCGACCTGGCCTACGTGCTGTCGCAAAAGAAGCTGGGCGCCACCACCGTGGCCGCGACCATGATCTGCGCCCAACTGGCCGGCATCGAGGTCTTCGTCACCGGCGGCATCGGCGGCGTACACCGCGGCGCCGAGACCAGCTTCGACATCTCGGCCGATTTGCAGGAACTGGCCCAGACCAGCGTCGCCGTCGTCTGCGCCGGCGTGAAATCCATCCTCGACATCGGCCTGACCCTGGAATACCTCGAAACCCACGGCGTGCCGGTGCTGAGCGTCGGCCAGCCGGGCTTCCCGGCCTTCTTCACGCGCGACAGCGGCTTCAAGGCCGACTTCCAGATCGACAGTGCAGAGGACCAGGCGCGCTTCATCCGCACCAAGTGGCAGCTTGGTTTGCAGGGCGGCGTGGTGGTCAGCAATCCGGTGCCGGAAGCAATGGCGATGCAGAACGCCGAGATCGACGGCATCATCGAACAAGCCCTGCGCGAAGCCGGTGAACAAGGCGTGAAAGGCAAGGCGGTGACGCCCTTCCTGCTGGCGCGCATCAAGGAACTGACGGGCGGGCGCAGCCTGGCGACCAACATCGCGCTGGTCAAGCACAACGCGCTGGTCGGTGCCCGGCTGGCCGTGGCGCTGAACCCTTAACAAAGACCGACATGTCGATCGACCTGAAGCAACTGAAATACTTCCTGGCCGTGGCCGAAGAAAAGAGCTTCAGCCGCGCCGCCGAGCGCCTGCACATCTCGCAGCCGCCGCTGTCGCAGCAGATCATGAAGCTGGAAAGCGAACTCGGGGTGCGCCTGTTCGCGCGCACCACGCGCAGCTTCGAGCTGACCGTGGCCGGCAAGGCGCTGATGCAGGAAGCGGCCGACCTGCTGGGCCGCATGCGCATGACGATCGACACCATCCGCCAGATCGACCGCGGCGAGGTCGGGCGCCTGCGCGTGGGCATCGTCGGCTCGGCGATGTGGGGCCCGATCCCGGGCCTGCTGGAGCAGTTCCAGAGCCAGTTCCCGCGCGTGACCTGGACCATCCACGAGCTGGGGCCGAACGACCAGTGGGAAGCGCTGCGCGCCAGGCAGATCGACGTCGGTTTCTGGCGCGAGCCGAAGATCGACGACGAGGCGCTCAGGCACGCCAACCTGCGCCAGGAACTGGCCTTCCGCGAGAACGTGTGCGTGGCGATCAACGCGCGCCACCCGCTGGCGCAGAAAAGCGGCATCGACCTGATCGAGATCGCCGGCGAGCCGATGCTGACCCTGCACCTGGACCAGTCGGCCGAGCCGCGCTACCTGATCCAGTGCTGCGTGAACGCCGGCTTCCAGCCGACCATCTTCCAGGAAGCGGCCGAGCCGCAGACTTTATTGGCCATGGTCGGCGCCGGGCTGGGCGTGGCGCTGATGCCGGAAACCACCAGCCGCATCGGCTGGCCGGGGGTGCGCTTCCTGCCGATCCGGGCGGAGGCGCCGTCGGCCAATCTGTACATCACCTACCCGTCGCAGGACGATGCGCCGGTGGTGCGGGCTTTCCTGAATATCCTGCATCCGGCTGGCGAATAGGCTGATGGCTGAACACCGGGGTCAGAGCCCCTTGAAATGCAACACCGGGCTCTGACCCCTCCTAGTGGGTCGCCCCACCCGCCTCCGCCACATCCTTCTCCACCCCCACCGCCACTTCCACCGCGATCCGCAGCCCGTCGATGATGTCCCCGAGCGCCATCGACGGCGCCCCATCCGTGCGCTCCGCCACCTGCTCGGGCAGGAAGGGCACGTGGATGAAGCCCGCCTTCAGCGCCCGGCCCTGCGCATGGTGCATCAGGCCGTAGAACACGTGGTTGCACACGAAGGTGCCGGCGGTCTGCGACACGCCGGCCGGAAAGCCGCGCAGGCGCAGCGATTGCACGATGGCCTTGATCGGCAGCGTGCCGAAATACGCGGCCGGGCCGCCGTCGACGATGGTGGCGTCCACCGGCTGCTGGCCGGCGTTGTCGGCGATCGAGGCGTCGTCGACGTTGATCGCGATGCGCTCGACCGAGATCTCGTTGCGCCCGCCGGCCTGGCCGACGGCGATCACGATGTCCGGCTGGAGCGCGTCGATGGCGTCGAACAGGGCCATGTTGGCGCGTGCGAACACGCAGGGCAGTTCGCGCGCGGCCACCTGGAAGCCGGGACCGCTCCAACCGTCGAGCGCACGCACCGCCTCCCAGGAGGGGTTGACGCTGGCGCCGTTGAAAGGTTCGAATCCGGTGAGCAGTACGGTCTTGGTCATTCTTTACCTCATTGAACCATCAAAATAACTACATCAGGAAATACAACAGCACGATATTCACGCCCAGCAGCGGCAAGGCCGTCGGCAGTTGGGCCTTGATCACGGCATTCTTGTCCGGCAGCTCGAGCAAGGCCGCCGGCACGATATTGAAATTCGCGGCCATCGGGGTCATCAGGGTGCCGCAATAGGCGCTGAACATGCCGATCGCCGCCATCACGGCGGGGTTCGCATGATACACGCCGACCAGCACCGGAATCCCGATCCCGCCTGCGATCACGGGAAAGGCCGCGAAGCCGTTGCCCATGACGACGGTGAACAATGCCATGCCGATGCAAAACGCGGCGCATGCCACGAGCCGCGACGTCATCGGGATGTAGCTGGTCGTGACCTCGGCCACGGCCTTGCCCACGCCGGCTTCGGAAAACAGCAGCCCGAGCACGGCCAGCATGTGCGGCAGCACCACGGCCCAGCCCATCGCGTCGATCAGGCGCCGTGCCTCGCGCACGCCCTGCAGCGGGCTGGCGCGGGTGATCGAACAGGCCAGCGCCAGCGCGACGATGGCGCCGCAGCCCATGCTGACCAGGGTCAGGTTCTTCGGATCGAGCAGCGGCAGCGCGTCCAGGTGCACGTCCTTCAGCAGGGTCGAACCGATCATCGTCACCACCGGGATCGCCAGCGCCGGCACCAGCAGGCGGTGGCCGAGCCTGGCGGCGCTGGCGCGGCGTTCCGATTCCGGCAAGGGCTGCGCCTTGCCCGGCCGGACCAGATCGAAGCCGGCGGCCAGCGCCATCGCCACCATCAGCAGCCCGGCGGCCAGCGGCGGCAAGTGGTCACCGGCCAGGTAGACCAGCGCGTACAGGCCCCAGAACAGCGCGCTGGAAAAACGCCGCGGATTGCCGCGGTCGCGCAGGTTCATGACGGCGGTGGCGGCGAACAGCAGGCCCACCAGCAGGTAGAAGAAGTCGATCGTGATCATCGCTTGCTACCCGCCTCCTTCAGGATGCGCAGGTCGAGGCGGCGCAGGTTCCAGGCGTGGATCACGAAGGCCGAGACCGCGGTCGGGATGCCCCACAGCGCCATGTGCAGCGGATCGACTTCCAGCCCTTCCGCACGCAGGATGGTCTGCATCAGCACGATCGCGCCGAAGGCCACGAACACGTCTTCCCCGAAGAACAGGCCGACGTTGTCGGTGGCCGCGCTCATCGCCCGGATGCGGTGGCGCAGCCGCTCGTCCAGGCGTCCGCCCGCCGCCACGATCCGCGCTTCGGCCGCCGCTTCCGCCATCGGCGCGACCAGCGGGCGCACCATGTTCGGATGGCCGCCCAGGCTGGTGAGACCAAAGGCGGCCGCCAGTTCGCGCACGAACAGGTAGACGGTCAGGAGGCGCCCGGTGGTGGCCGAGCGGATGGTGGCGATGCTGGCCTGCGCGTGTTCCTTCAGGCCGGCGCGCTCGAGCAGCCCGATCGCGGCCAGCGGCAGCAGCAGGATCAGCGGCAGGTTGCGCGTCTTGAGGAAGGCGCTGCCGAGCGACTCCAGGATATGGACGGGCGACATCGCGGCGGCCAGTCCGGTCACGGCGCAGGCGGCGATGACGACCAGCACCGGATGGGCGCGCAGCAGGAAGCCGGCCACGACGACGGCGATGCCGAGCAGGGGCCACAGGTTGACGGCAGTGTGCATGATGCTCCAGTCCGGTTATTTTGCTTGCAAGATATTACCTCAGCATGAAACCAGCAGGGTTCCCCTCGCCGCCCGCGCTGAACCCGGCCGCCGCCGGTGTCGCTTTCATGCTTAAGGGATGCCGACCTGCACAAGCGGCCTGGCGCGTCTTGCGTGTGCGCAGGACGCCACCGGGTGCGCTCGCTAAGCTGCGACGGACACCCACACGAGGTTTTCCCATGACGCCATCCATTTCACGACAGCGGTCGCTGGCGACCCGGCTGCTGCAACTCTTGCTTGTTGCCAGCCTCGGCGGCGCCAGCCTGTCCGGCTGCAACGGCGACGTCGGCATCGGTCTCGGCTACACCTGGTATTCCGGCCCGGACGAATGGCCGGACCATCCCGACTGGCCGAGCTGGCCGGACCGGCCGCAGGGCGCGACCGGCATGTTCCCGATCGCCGGCGACATCTGCGGCGTGTGCAGCACCACGCGCGACGGCACCGGTTCCCAGGCGCGCTTCAACGACCCGCAGGGCATCGCCGCCGACGGCGCCGGCAACCTGTACGTGGCCGAAGGGACCAGCGCCACCATCCGCAAGATCACGCCGCAGGGTGTGGTCACCACGCTGGCCGGCACGCCCGGCAGCGCCGGCTATGCCGACGGCAGCGGCGCCGCGGCGCGCTTCAACACGCCCAGCCGCCTTGAGACGGATGCGGACGGCAACGTCTACATCACCGACACCGGCAACTCGGCGGTCCGGCGCATCACGGCGGCGGGCGCGGTGAGCACGCTGGCCGGCAGCGGCAGCTGCGGCAGCAGCGACGGCGGGCCGGCGGCGGCCCAGTTCTGCAATCCGAAAGGCATCGCGCTGGACCGCCACGGCAACCTGTGGGTGGCCGACAGCGGCAACCACACGGTGCGCCGCATCGACGCGGCCGGCCAGGTGACGACGGTGGCGGGCGCCCCCGGCGTGTGCGGCAGCGTGGATGGCGAGCGCGAGAACCGCGGCAACCAGGCGCGCTTCTGCAACCCGCAGGACGTGGCCGTGGACGAGTGGGACAATGTGTACGTGGCGGACACCGGCAACTCGACGGTGCGCATGATTTCGCCCAACGGCACGGTGTCGACCTTGGCCGGCATGGCCGGCCAGTGCGCCTCCCAGGATGGCAGCCCCGGCGTCTCGCGCCTGTGCTCGCCGGCCGGCATCGACCTCGAGGGCAACGATTTGTACGTGGCCGACACCGGCAACGCCACCATCCGCCGCATCAACCTGGACAACGTGACGTCCACCGTGGCCGGCGTGCCGGGCAGCCAGGGCATCGTGCTGGGTGCCCTGCCCGGCGGCCTGGACCGGCCGATCGGCGTGACCTTGGCGCCGGACGGCTCGGTGGCGCTGACCACGCACAACCTGGTGGTCAAGCTGCTGGTGGCGAAGTGAGTTTCAGTCTGGACGGACTGGATTCGAGGCGTCTTCGCCGACCACCGTGGTCCACTGGCGCACGCGCCAGCTCTTCACCAGGCCGTTGGTGACATAGGGATCGGCCTGGGCGAAGCGTTCGGCCGCATCCGGCGATTCGCCCGTGAACAGCAGGACGGCGGTGTCGGCCGGATCGGCCAGCGCGCCGGCGATCACGATTTCGCCGCGCTGCTGGGCGTCCCAGGCCAGTTGCAGGTGTTCGTTGCGGAATTCGCCGCGGCGCGCCAGGTAATCGGAGGCCAGGTCGTAAATCAACAAGTAATGCAAGATGTCTCCTCAAATCGGAATCAGGTGGAATTCATCTTACTTGATATGGCAGCAAGATGTTATTGTTGCTTTCAAGCCACTTTTTGCACCTGCACAGTGCGCTTGCGCGCCATTTGCGAACGCGCGCACAGAGTTATGCGAATTGCAGAGTTAAACTATGCTGCATGAGCACTCGAACCAAATTGGCGGCAGGGATGGCTGGCTTTGCCAGCATGTTGTGGCTGGGCCTGACGGCCGCAGTGGCGGCGAACCAGCGCCGCCTGGTCTTCAATCCGACGGTCGAGCGTGAAGTCCAGAGTCCGCGCAGCAGCGGCCACCGCACCCGTCCCGTGGTACTGCGCGCCAAGGATGGCACCCGCCTGTCCGGCTGGCTGATGACGCCCAAGCTGCCGGGCAAGCATCCGGCCGTGGTGTATTTCGGCGGCCGCTCCGAGGAAGTCTCCTGGGTGGTGCGCGATGCCGGCAAGCTGTTTCCCAACATGGCGGTACTGGCCGTGAACTACCGCGGCTATGGCGAATCGCAGGGCGTGCCGGCCGAGATCCACATGATCGACGACGGCTGCATGCTGGTCGACTGGCTGGCGGCGCGCGTCCATGTCGACGCCTCCCGCATTGCCGTCGTCGGCCGCAGCCTGGGTTCCGGCGTGGCCGTGCAGGTCGCCAAGGAACGGCCGGTGCACTCGGTGGTGCTGATTACCCCCTACGATTCGATCCTGGCCCTGGCCAAGCGCAAGTTCCGCGTGATGCCGATCGAATACATGCTGCGCCACCGTTTCGAATCGATCAAGTTCGCGCCCGCGCTGAAGGCGCCCACGTATGTCTTGCGCGCCGCCAGCGACGACGTGGTGCCGCACTCGCACACCGACCAGCTGGTCGCCAAGCTGGCCCGGCTCTGCGGCGACGACGTCGTGCCCGGGTCGGACCACATGAACATCCCCTACCTGGAAGCGACCCAGGAGCGCGTCGCCAGCTTCCTCACCACCCAGTTCGCCAGGCCGATCGCCGCGGAGACCCTGGCCCAGTCCGCCAGCACGGCCGCCACCACGGGTGCCGCCAGCACCGTGGCTGCCGCCGCGGCTGCCGCTTCAGTCACCGCTGCGGCCACTGCTGCGGCCACCACGCCGCTCACCGTCCCGGCCACTGCTGCGGCCACCACGCCGTTCACCGCCCCAGCCACCGCTGTCCCTGAAAGCGTTGCGGCTTCGGTGCGCCCTGCCGTGGCAATTGCCGCCGCCCTCCCCCTCGCCGTCAAATAAATCGCGACAGTTTCGCCATCCTCGGGTTGTGGTTTTCTGAGAGAAATTGCGAAAAGTTGTCGCTATTTATATTTCAAGTAAATAAATTGCGAAGTAAAATCATATTTGCCACGAATAAACAGGCTGATGCATAGTTGCCAAGTTGCGCTGCGAACGTCTCCGTCCAGGATCTGCAGCACGTGGTCGGCAAGTTCTTCTACCGCCCGACCGCGATTGTCATCGTAAGCAAGTTCGACAGGGTCTGACTCAGTCCGCCGGCAAGCGTGCCATGCCTAAACGGTCCTTTGCCCCCTCCCAGCACAGCCGTTTGGGCAGGTACAATAGAGAATTCAGAAGCAACGGAAGAGATTCATGCGGAAATTCACGCGGAAGTTCAAGCACCTCGGCATGGCGATAGCGGCGCTGTGCGTGAGCGCCAGCGCCTCGGCCGACATGGCCGGCGCCAAGCTCGCGATCGTCTACGACGCCGGCGGCAAGTTCGACAAGTCCTTCAACCAGTCCGCGGCCGAAGGCGTGACCCGCTTCATGAAGGAAACCGGCGTCAAGGTGTTTGAAGCCCAGGCCAACTACGATACCCAGGCCGAGCAGGTGCTGCGCGCGCTCGCGCGCAAGAAGCTGAAACTGATCATCTCGATCGGCTTTTCCCAGACCCAGCCGGTGCAGCGCATCGCCGCCGAGTACCCGAACGTGCACTTCGTGATCATCGACGGCAATGCCCAGGGCAAGAACGTCAACTCGGTGCTGTTCAAGGAACAGGAAGGCTCCTACCTGGTCGGCGTGGCCGCCGCCATGGCGTCCAAGACCAAGACCATCAGCTTCGTCGGCGGCATGGACATCCCCTTGATCCGCGCCTTCGCCTGCGGCTATGCCCAGGGTGCGAAGGCGATCGTGCCGAAGATTGCCATCATGCAGAACATGGTCGGCACCACCAGCGCGGCCTGGAACGACCCGGCCAAGGGCGGCGAACTCGCGCGTGCCCAGTTCGACCGCGGCTCGGACGTCGTGTTCGCAGTGGCCGGCGGCTCGGGCATGGGCGCCCTGCAGATGGCCAAGGAAAAGGGCAAGCTGGCGATCGGCGTCGATTCGAACCAGAACTACCTGTACCCGGGCACGATGCTGAGCTCGATGGTCAAGCGCGTCGACAACGCCACCTACGAAGCCCTGGTGAAAGCGAACCAGAACCAGTTCACGCCGGGCATCACCTTCGAGGGCCTGAAGGAAGGCGGTGTCGACTGGGCGCTGGACAAGTACAACCGCAGTGTCGTCACTCCCGAGATCGAAAAGCGCGTGCTGGCCGCCCGGGACGACATCGTCAGCGGCAAGATCAAGGTGGTGGACTATCGCGCCGCCGGCTCTTGCCCGCAGTAACGCCGCACCGTATTACATGAACGACCCAAGCGCGCCGCGCCGGCATCCACCGGCGCGGCGCGCTTTTGAATGAATGACTCTCTTGATTACTCTGTCTACCGAAACCGGAGCGCTATGCAGCCAGCCGTAGAATTCCGCAACATCAGCAAGGCCTTCGGGGCCGTGCAGGCCAACGCCGACGTCAGCTTCTCGATCGCCAAGGGTTCGATCCATGGCGTGATCGGCGAAAACGGCGCCGGCAAGTCGACCCTGATGAGCATCCTGTACGGCTACTACAATGCCGACAGCGGCCAGGTCCTGATCGACGGCCAGCCGCAGGACATCCGCACCAGCCATGAAGCCATCGCGCTCGGCATCGGCATGGTCCACCAGCACTTCATGCTGGTCGAAAACATGACCGTGCTCGACAACGTCATGCTCGGCAACGAAGGCGCCTTCAAGCTGGCCAGCCGGCGCGGCGAAGTCGAAGCCAAACTGCGCGAGATCTGCCAGCGCTACCGCCTGGAAGTCGACCCGCTGGCCACCGTGCACGACCTCTCGGTCGGCGCCCAGCAGCGCGTCGAGATCCTGAAGCAGATCTACCGCAGCGCCAACATCCTGATCCTGGACGAGCCCACCGCGGTGCTGACCGCCCAGGAAACCGCGTCGCTGTTCGAGATCCTGCGCCTGTTCAAGGAACAGGGCAAGACCATCATCCTGATCACGCATAAACTGCAGGAGATCATGGAGATCACCGACGAGGTGACCGTGATGCGCGCCGGCCGCGTGGTCGGTGCCGTGCAGACGCCCGAGACCAGCAAGGAACAGCTGGCCAACATGATGGTCGGCCGCCCGATCCAGAGCGAGCTGCCGCGCGCCCCCTACAACCCGGGCGCCGAGGTACTGAAGGTGTCGAACCTGCAGCTGCAGGACGCCAACGGCGTCAAGCTGCTGTCCGACATCGACTTCACGCTGCGCGCCGGCGAAGTGGTGGCGATTGCCGGCGTGTCCGGCAACGGCCAGAGCGAACTGCTCGAGATCCTGTCCGGCATGCGCCTGCCCACCAGCGGCAATGTGGAATTCCTCGGCCGGGCCCTGCCCTACGCCGGCCGCGCGAATGCCGACGGCCTGCCGGCCACCTTCCGCGACCTGGGCATCGGCCACGTGCCGGAAGACCGCCTGCGCGACGGCGTGATCAAGGATTTCTCGGTCATGCAGAACACCGTGTTCGGCTACCAGGACCATGTGAAAAACCGCTGGGGCCTGTTCGACTTCAAGAAGATCGCCCAGCGCTGCGCGGGACTGATGCAGGCTTTCGACGTGCGTCCGAACAATCCGGACCTGCGCATCGGCCTGCTCTCGGGCGGCAACCAGCAGAAGGTCGTGATCGCGCGCGAAGTCGCATCCAAACCGAAGATGATGCTGATCGGCCAGCCGACCCGCGGCGTCGACATCGGCACCATCGAGAGCATCCACACCCAGCTGCTGCGCCTGCGCGACGAGGGCGTGGCGATCCTGCTCTCTTCCGTGGAGCTGGAAGAAGTACGCGCCCTGGCCGACCGCATCGTCGTGATGTCGGGCGGCCGTATCACCGGCATCCTGCCGGTCGGCGAATTCGACACCACCCGCATCGGCCTGTTGATGGGCGGCCTGCACAAGTCATGACGGACCCGAGACCATGAAAAAGACTGAACTCCCACGCTGGGCCACGGGTTTCGTCCTGCCCATCCTGAACCTGCTGTCGGCGCTGATCGTGGCCGGCCTGGTCATCCACCTGCTGGGCGAAAGCCCGACCGATTCCCTGCGCATCCTGGTCGACAGCGCCATCCTCGACCCGGAAGGCCTGGGCTACACGCTGTTCTACGCCAGCACCTTCATCTTCGCCGGCCTGGCCGTGTCGATCGCGATGCAGGCCGGCCTGTTCAACATCGGTGCCGAAGGCCAGATGTACGTCGGCGGCCTCGGTTTGACCCTGGCCGTGCTGTCGTTCGACGCCAGCCTGCCGGGCTGGCTCATGATCCCGGTGGCGATGATCGGCGCCGCCATCTTCGGCGCGCTGTGGTCCTTCATCCCGGGCTACCTGCAGGCCAAACGCGGCAGCCACGTGGTGGTCACGACCATCATGTTCAACTTCATCGCCGCCAGCCTGATGAACTACGCGATCCTCAAGCTGATCCCGGAAGGCCAGCAGAACCCGGCCTCGCGCGTGTTCGCCGACAGCGCCGCCCTGCCGTTGCTGAACAAGGTGCTGCCGGTGTTCGGCGACACCCCGCTGAACATCAGCCTGCTGCTGGCGATCGGCGCGCTGGTGATCTACGGCGTGGTCGTGTGGCGCTCGTCCTGGGGCTACAAGCTGCGCGCCACCGGCCTGAACGCCCACGCCGCGCACTACGCCGGCGTCAGGATCAGCCGCACCATCATCGTCACCATGCTGGTCTCGGGCGCGCTGGCCGGCCTGGGCGCGGTCAACTCGGTGATGGGTTCGACGCACTACCTGTCGCTGAACTTCCCGGCCGGCGCCGGTTTCGTCGGCATCGCGATCGCGCTGATGGGCCGCCAGCATCCGGTCGGCATCTTCCTGTCCTCGGTGCTGTTCGGCGCGCTGATCCAGGGCGGTTTCGACCTCTCGCTGGAAAAACCGAACATCCCGCAGGAGACCTTCATCTTCATCCAGGGTTTGATCATCCTGTTCTGCGGCGCGATGGAGAATTTCTACGCGCCCGCGATCATGAAGCTGCTGAACGCGACGCGCCGCAGTTCCAGCGTCAGCACCACCAAGGAAGCATAATGGAAGACTTTCACATCGCCAGCATCATCGTCTCGACGATCCGCAACGCCCCGGTGCTGATGTTCGCCGCGATGGCCGGCCTGTTCGCGGAACGGTCCGGCGTCGTCGACATCGGCCTGGAAGGCAAGATCCTCGCCTCGGCCTTTGTCTCGGCCTCGGTGGCGTATGCCACGCAGAACCCGTGGATCGGCATCCTGGCCGGCATCGCCGTCTCGGTGGCGCTGGCCATGGTCCAGGCCTTCGTCTCGATCACCCAGAAGGGCAACCAGCTGGTGTGCGGCATCGCCATCAACATCGCCATGAGCGGCCTGACCTTCGTGCTGGCCCAGTTCTTCTTCCATGAAGGCGGCCGCACGCCGGACCTGCGCGAGGCGCGTTTGTTCGACATCGTTTTGCCTGGCACCGCTGCCCTGGACAACATCCCCTTCATCGGCTGGCTGTATGGCCACGTGATCGGCGGCCAGTCGGCGCTGGTCTACCTGGCGTTCCTGCTGGTGCCGGTGGTGCACTGGGTGATCTATCACAGCCGCTTCGGCCTGCGCCTGCGCGCCTGCGGCGAGAACCCGCATGCGGCCGATGCCGCCGGCGTGTCGGTGGAGCGCACCCGCTACCTGGCGCTGCTGGTGACCGGCGTGCTGTGCTCGTTCTCGGGCGCCTACCTCGCCGTGGTCCAGAGCGGCTTCTTCCTGCGCGACATGTCGGCCGGCGCCGGCTACCTGGCGCTGGCGACGCTGGTGTTTGGTAACTGGCGTCCGCTGCACACCGTGCTGGGCTGCCTGATGTTCGGCTTGTTCGGTGCGATCCAGATCCAGCTGGAAGGTGTGGAGCTGCCGGTGGTCGGGCAGGTGTCGGGGTCGCTGATCCAGATGATTCCTTATGTGGTCACCGTGATCGTGCTGGCTGGTTTCATGGCGAAGTCGGTGGCGCCCAAGGCGGTTGGCAAGCCGTTCGTCAAGTCGCGCTGAGCTTTATTTTCCGCGTCTGTTGAAGAAATAAGCCGGTGGCTGAACACCGGGGTCAGAGCCCTTTTAGAAGCAACACCGGGCTCTGACCCCTGGTCTGACCCCTGCGCCAACGCTACTCTGCTGCTTTCGCCCTGGCCGCCGAGCGCGCAAAGGTCCACGCAAACCCCACCCCGGCCGACGTTCCCGTCGACTTCTTCATCAGCGGACTGTCCTGGTTCGCCGCCCCCGAATAGCTCTCGTAACGCACGAACCCGAACACGCGCAGGTCCGGGTTCATGCGCCAGGTCCCGAACAGGCCCGTACGCACCAGCAGCAGGCCGCCATCCGCGTGATAGGCGGCGCGCGCCGGCGTCGCGTACTGCGGCTCGACTTCATAGAAATAGCGGTTGATGCGGCGGTCGCCGAAGACGGCGCCGAGCTGGGCTTCCATCGTCCAGCGCGCCGCCTCGCCGCGCTTTTCCCACACCAGTCTCGGCTCCATGGTCCAGCCCTGGCGGCGCAGGCCGCCGCGCGCTTCGATCACGGCGCGCAGCGGCAGCTCGAAACGCAGGCGGCCGGCCTCGCCCATGTCGGCGAACTTGTAGCGCACGCGCGGGCCGAATTCAAGCAGCGTGCCCAGGTCGGGCATGCCGCGGCGGGCTTCGACGTCGTCCGATTCGGCCGGCAGCGATCCGGAAAAGCCGATGTCGAATTCGACCTTGTCCGTGTTCAGCAGGCGCGCGCCGACGCCGTTCTGGTCGGCGCGCAGCACCTTGCCGCGGTACAGCACATAGGGCAGCACCAGGCCGCGATTCGAGCGGTCGTCGGCGCCCGGATAGGCGGGCGTGCTGAAGGCGGCGGCGCCGACGCCGAGTTCCCACAGCGGCAGGTTGCGTTCCACCGGTTGGGCGGATGGCGCGGGCTCGGCAGGCTCAGTGGGCTCGGCGGCCTGGGCGGCGCAAAGGGGAAGCACGAAGGCGCCGGCAAGGACGTAAAACTGTCGGGCTTGAAGCAATGGGATGGGCATCATGGGCGGCTTGGAAAATAGACAAGCGCCATTCTAGCGATGCGCGCCCCCGCACGGCACGCACGGGCATGAAAAAACCGCCGCACACCTTGCGGCATGCGGCGGTTCTGTTCAGCGTCGAACGATCAGGACTTGGCGTCCGGCCAGATCGCCTGCAGCAGTTGCGCCAGGTGATAACCGCTCTTGATCAGCTGGGTCTTGGCGATCGCCGAGCTCGGCACCGGGTAGTCTTCCGGCACTTCCAGGTTCCAGGTGTAATAGGTCTCGCCCTTCTTGCTGGTCTGCTGGGTCAGCTTGCCGATGGTGACGTCCTTGTAGGCCTGCTTGGACACGACCAGCGCGTCGTCGGCCCACTGGTAGGGCCAGGTCGACAGGCTGCCGGTGTTCTTCTGCACGTTCGGCGCGCTCTCGATCGCGGCCTGCGCGAACTGGCCAGGTGTCTTGGTGCCGATGCGGCGGAAGGCGTAGTTGACGGTGGTGGTGTCCCAGTACGAGTGGAAGGGCTTGGTCAGCGCCTTCGGCACGCCCGGTTTCACCACCGGCGGTTCATCCGACGGCGGGATCAGCTTGCCGCTGATGCGCTCGAGCTTCTCGTCATCCATCAGGAAGTTGTTGCCGCCGCGCGAATCGAAGATCGCCGCTTCGTCGACCTCGGCCTGGGTCTTCGGCACCACGAACTTGCCGTCCTTGCCCACGAAAGCGGCGCCCACGTGCAGCGGCTGGTGGATGTCGCCGGTCATGTGGGTGACCAGGATCAGGGCCTGGCGCTTGGTGAACTTGTGCGGATTGGTCTCCGGCGTGTCCTTGCCCTGCAGGACGGCGATGGCCTGCTTCAGCGTCTGCACGATGTCGTCGTCGGCGGTGCCCACGCCGTGGTCATGATAGTGATCCAGCTGGTAGGGCACGTCGGTGTAGTGGTACTCGCTGTGCTTCGGGTTGGCGTTCACGTACTCGATCATGTCCGGGGTCTGCGGGCCGCAGTAGGTGCCCTTCACGCAGTCCGGCCAGCTGGCGACCGATTCCAGGGTTTCGCCCGGTAGCAGGATGGCCTTGATCTGCTGCTCGGCCTTGCTGCCCTTGAGCAGCTTGTCGGCGATCGAGCCGACCGCGCGGTGGCCGTCGTTGCCCCAGGCACCGGCGTCCATCGACACGAATGCGCTTGCCAGCGCGAGTACGAATGCGAGTTTTTTCATTGTCTTTCCTTGGATTGGACCGCTCATTATAGGATCAGCGAATTTTCTTGATGCGGTTGTCGGCCGCCAGCGACGGGCTACCAACCTCAGGGTGTTGTTTCAGGAACGCGACCAGCGCGTCGAGGTCGCGCAGCTGGGTCTCGACGCGGTTGGTGCCCTTGGCGAACGTCGGGAAATTGTCGCCGCCGTCGGCCAGGAAGTTGTTGGCGGCGACGCGGTAGGTCTTGCCGTCTTCGACCGGCTTGCCGTCCACCTTCAGGCTGGCCGGCAGCACGCGCCGGCCGGCCGGCTGGGTGCTGTCCCACTGGTAGGACAGGCTGCTCGAGGCCTGCAGCATGTAGCCCTTGCCTTCGCGCTGCCACTGCTGCTCGAGCAGGGTGCGCAGCTGGGCGCCGCTCAGGTCCATCGCCACCAGCGTGTTGCCGAAGGGGAGGACGGCCTGGGCCTGGCCGAAGCTGACCACCCCGCCCTCGCCCGCTTCCAGGTCCTTGCGGATGCCGCCCGGGTTCATGAAGGCGATTTGCACGCCCTGCTCGCGCATGGCGTTCCTGGCGGCGTCCGCGATCAGGGTGCCCAGCGGCGCCACGCCGTTGTCGTCTTCCTTGCGCGCCACCAGCGCGGCACCGATGCGCGCCACCGGCTTGGCCAGTTCCGCCGTGCTGCGTGCGCGCACGTCGGCCAGGTAGGCGGCCAACCCGGCGTCCGGCGTGAACGCGCCCGGTTGCATCACCACGTTGCGCACGCTGATGTCCTCGACCTTGCCGGAGACCGGATCGACCTTCATCTTGATGCGCGACAGCAGGTGGCCCATGGCGTCGGCCTGGGTGACCACGCGGCCGTCCACCTTGCACAGGTAACCCTTGTGCGAGTGGCCGGTGATGACCAGGCGGATCGCCGGGTCGAGCTTCTTGACGATGTTCACGATCGGGCCTTCGAGGCCGTCGCAATTGACCTTGTCGAAGGCCTCGCCGGTGTGGCCGCCTTCGTGGATCAGCACCACGAACACCTGCGCACCCTGGGCGCGCATCTCGGGGATGACCTTGTTGATGGAGTCGGCCTCGTCCGGGAAGGACAGGCCCTTGATGGCGGAGCCGACGGTGACCGAGGCCATGTCCTGCAGCACGGCGCCGACCAGGCCGACCTTGACGCCCTTGACGTCGACGATGCGCCAGCCCGGCACCAGGCTTTTGCCGGTGGACTGGTCGATCACGTTGGCGGCGAGGTAGGTAAAGCCGGCGCCCTTGAAGTCTTTATCCAGCTTGCACGCCTTGCCCGGGCGCGGCGAATCGCAGCCGCCGTGCTGCTGGCGCAGCAGTTCCTTGCTCCCCTGGTCGAACTCGTGGTTGCCGAGCGAGCTGGCGACCAGGCCCATGCGGTTCATGGCAACGATGCTCGGCTCGTCGGCCCACATCGAGGACAGTGCCGGGCTGGCGCCGACCAGGTCGCCGGCGGCGACGAACAGCAAGTCCTTGTCTTCCTTGCGGAAGGCATCCAGCGCGCCGCCCAGCACGTCGATGCCGCCCGCCTGGATGGTGTCCCTGGCGTCGCCGCCGTCGGTCTTCAGGGTGTATTTGCTGGCTTCGAGGTTGCCGTGGAAGTCGTTGATGGCGACCAGGTTGAGCTCGACGGGAGCGCGGGTGGCGGGGGTGCTGGCGCAGCCGGCCAGCGCCAGGGCCGCGGCCAGGGTGCGCAAGCCGCTACGGACGGGACGGGAAACGATCATGGAGTGTCAAACCTTATCTTGTTGCGGAGTGCCCCGAGGGCGACCTGAATTATTGCATGCGAGGGGGCAGTCGCGGGTCTTTACGGGGCCCGAAAAACCGCCTTCCATAATGGAAAACGGCCGGTGTCGCCACCGGCCGTCCTGTGCATCAGCTTACGCGTTCAGGAAATCAGAACTCGTAGCTGAAGGTGACTTGCGCTGCCCACTGCGATTCGCCCTTGACCTGGCGGATGTTGTAGTCATCCGTCTGGGTGCGGACCGAGTAGACGTAACGGCCCTGGGTATCCAGGCCGGCGTAGTCGACGAAGCCGCGGGTGTAACCGCCCGAGGAGGAGAACGGCACTTCGTTGATGTGGCCCCACTTCTTGTTCAGCAGGTTGCCGACGTTGAAGATGTCCAGGGTCAGGCGTGCCTTGTTACGCGAGAACATGCCCGGCAGTTCCTGGCTGACGCGCACGTCGAAGCTGTTGGTCCACGGTGCGAAGTCGCTGTTGCGGCCGACGACGCCGCCGGCGGCGTTGCGCAGCGCCTTGTTCGAGTTCACGACGTCCCAGAAGCGCTGCTCGTTGGCGTGGTTGGTCGCGGTGTCGCCGGCGAAGACCACTTCACCCGAACCGAAGGCGGTCGGGATGTACATCAGGTCGTTGGTGCTGGTGCCGTCGCCGTTCAGGTCGTTCTTGAAGGTCCAGCTGTACGGCTTGCCGGTACGGCCTTCGTAGAACAGGCCGAAGCGGGTCTTCAGGTTCGAGAAGAAGGACTTCTCGAAGTTGACCGTCGCATTGACGCGGTTCTTGACCAGGTAGGACGAGTTCGCTGCCACGTCTTCGTTCGGGTTGAACGAAGCGCGCGCACCGTAGTTCGAGCTCGAGGTCGACGAGCTCAGGTTCGAGACTTCGGTCGCGTAGGTGTGGGTGGCGGCAACCGACCAGCCCAGGCCGCGGGTCATCGGGTAGCTCAGCGACAGGGTTTCCAGGCGGCTTTCGCCCTTGTCCGTGTTGGAAGCCATCAGCACGTTGCCGAAGTTGACGTTGCTCAGTGCCTTGGTGGTGTTGGTGCAACCGCTCGTCGTGCTGACCGAGTTGTTGCCCGGGACCCAGCAGCGCTGCGCCAGGCCGCCGGTCGGCACGCCATTGACGATCGTCTGGGTGTAGTACAGCGGACGGCCATCGGTGCCGATCTTGCCCGGCGTACCCAGGTTCAGGTTCTGGTAAAAGATACCGTCCTTGGTCTTGATGTACAGCGCTTCGGCGCTGGCCACCAGGCCGTACCACGGCAGTTCCATCTCGAAGGCCAGGTTGGCTTTCCAGTTGGACGGCTGGCGCAGGCCCGGATCCAGCAGGTCGACGTTGGCGACCGGCGCCGAACCGGCGACGATCTTCTGCGTATCCGGGTTCGGGCTGAAGGTGCCGTCGACGTTCGGGCAGCGGCTGTTGCCGGTGGTGGAGCAGGTGACGCTGCGGGTCGCGATACCGGCGTTCTGGTACGGGTTCGACAGCCAGACAGCTGCGGCCGCGCCCTGGAACAGGCCGGCGCCGCCGCGCAGTTGCATCAGGCGCGGGGTGTCGAAACGGTAGTTGAAGCCGAAGCGCGGCTGGAACAGCTTCTGGCCGTCAGGCGTGGCGGTGTTGTCGGCGCCAAAACCACCGCTGTTGCGGACGTTGGTGGCGGCATTGCCGGCGACCAGCGGCGTTGCCACGGCAGCGTTGCGGATCGGCGACTTGCTCACGCCCAGCTTGTCGACACGGACACCGTAGTTCAGGGTCAGCTGCTTGTTGACGCTCCACGTGTCCTGCAGGAACAGGCCGGTGCTTTCCATGTCGAACGCGGCGACGGCGTCGTTCAGGGTGTAGCCGGCGTTAGGCTGCTGCAGGGTGTACGACGACGGACGGCCGCGGCGGAAGTTTTCCAGCACGGCGGCTTCGATCTGCGCCAGCGATGCGGTGCTGCAGTTGATCGAGGATGCGCCGATCGAGTTGTAGGTGAAGTTGTTGTCGCAGGCAAAGGTGTAGTTGCCGTAGACGTTCTGCAGGAAGGCGTTGTAGATCTTGTTCTTCTGGTAGTCGGCACCGAACTTGATCTCATGGTCGCCGAGGGTCCAGTTGGCACCACCATAGTAGTCCATGGTCTTGGTGCCCAGCACGTTCTGCTGGCGCGAGTTCTCGGTACCGGCATTGATGAAGCGGTTACCGGTGCGGGTGCCGCTCGGCGCGTCGGCCGGCAGCGGGCCGCTCAGCTGGAAGCCCAGCGTCGGCAGGCGTGCGTTGTTCTTCGGTACCGAATCATAGTCGCGCGAGGAGGCACGGAACTCGGTCGAGAACGACGGGGTCCAGTCCGAGAACACCTGGGCGACCAGGGTCTCGATTTCCTTGTTCTGCTGGTACAGGAAGGAGCTCAGCGAGATGCCGGTGGCCGAGAAGCTCGGGAAGATCGGCTCGGACTGGGTGGTGCGCTGGTAACGGATGTTGGCGCGGTGGTTGTCGCTGATGTTCCAGTCGGCCTTGAGCATCTGCTCGCGCGAGGTCAGCTGGCCACCGCCGTTGACGGTGTTGCCCAGGTCGATGCCGTACTGGCTCTTGGCCAGGTTCTGGAACTGGGTGATCTCGTTCTGGGTGATGCCGACGGTGGTGCCCAGGCCCTGGCCGACGTAGCCGAAGTCCGGACCGCTGCGGGTCGACTTGGTCTCTTCGCTCAGGGCGTAGAAGAACAGCTTGTCCTGGACGATCGGACCGCTGGCCCAGACGCCGCGGGTTTTCTCTTTGAACTTCGGCGGATCGCTGTATTCGCCGCTGGCGACGTTGTAGCGCTGGCCTGCCATCTTGTCGTCACGGTAGACGCCATACACGCCGCCGCGCAGGGTGTTGGTACCCGACTTGGTCACGGCGTTGATGTTGCCGCCGGTGTAGCCCTTCTGGGTCACGTCGTAGTTGGCGATGTTCACCTGCACCGACTGGATCGCTTCGATCGAGATCGGCTGGCGCGCGGTCGGGCTGCCATTGGCTTCCAGGCCGAAGGTGTCGTTGATGGCGACGCCGTCGACGGTCATCGAGTTGAAGCGCGAGTTCTGGCCGGCGACCGAGATCTCGCCACGCTCCTTGTCGGTCTGCGACACGCGGGGGTCGGCACGTGCGTAGTCCTGCAGGTTGCGGTTGATCGACGCCTGGGTCTGCAGCTGGGCGTTGCTGATGGCGGTGCCGGTGCCCATGCTGTTGCGGTTGAAGATCTCGGCGCGCGCGCGGTTGCCGGAGACGTTCACGGTCTGCATCGGGGCGCCGATGGTGGCGTCGACCGAGGCGGTTTCCGCCAGCTGCAGCATGATGCCTTCGCGGCGTTCGGTCTGGCCGTTCCTGGTGATGATGATCGTGTACGGACCGCCGGTACGCAGGCCGCGTGCAACGTAGCGGCCTTCAGCGTCCGTGGTGACGGTGCTGACCGAGCCGGATTCGGTGTGGATAATCTGCACCGATGCGCCGGCGGCGGGCGTGCCGTCCGGTGCGGAGATACGGCCGCCGACTGCCGAAGTCGTGTTCTGCGCCAGAGCGGGAGCTCCGGCCAGCGCCACCGACAAAGCCAGCGCCAGCTTGGTCAGCTGGATCCGTTTTTGATAGATCATTTGTTAAACCCCAAAGACTAATAGTTATGTTTAGAAACCGAAGTTTCGCTCTCAGTACTACAAACCCTAGTTCGACGGCCTGGCCATCGTCCGTGTATCCTTTTGCCTCGCCTGTTTACAGTGCAATCGACCCACGATTGCACCAGCAAATGGCAGCGCACGCGATTCTAGCGGTCTCATATGTCATGGCTGTTACAACCACGACCTGCCGATATTCGTCTTGTTTTTGATTAACAAAAGACCAATATGCATCAAGGTAACACCCCTGACAAATACGTTTTCTTTCGAAAATTTATAGCTTGCGCGTATAAGTTGCCGAAAAAATAGGCAGAAAATCGCGTGCGTTGGTGTATTTCACTCTGTAAATGGCACGGCGGGATTATAAAGGCCGCGTTCTTCAATGAAATTATTTCGCTTGTTTTTTAGGCAAACGATGTGAGAAAGCGGGACATTTGTAGCGGGAAGGCCACACAGACGGCATAAACATATGCATTTTTGCCATGGTTGGCGTGACCCAGGCCGCATGAATGACAAAGCCTGCGGCATCGCTGGCGCAGGCTTCGGGGAGTTCGGCGCGGCAGCGCCGTCGGGATCAGCGCTTCACGCTGGTGCGATCGAGCGCAGCCATGCCGGCTTCGAATTTCGCGAAGCGCGCATCGAGCTGGCGCGTCAGGCGGGTCTTGTCGGCCTGGTCCAGGAAGCTGTAGCGGATGCTGTTGTACGAGGCCTTCTTCAGTTCCGCATAGCTCGGCTTGTAGCGGCTGGCGAACAGCACGTACTCGCCCGACAAATTGTGGCGGGTGACGCCGGCGTCGTCGGTCGAGATCACGTAGGGCACGCCGTACTTGCGGTACAGGGTCACCGGGTGGTTCTCGCCCTTCACGCCATTGATGAAGGCGTTCGAGGTCAGGTTGATCTCGACCGGGACGTCCTTCTCGCGCATGGCCTTCATGATGGCCGGCGCGTTCGACTCGTGGGCCAGGTCGATGCCGTGGCCGATGCGGTTGGCGTGGCCGATGCTCAAGGCTTCGTCGATGTGGTACTCGAGGTCTTCCGGCGGCACGTCGCCCAGCGCCAGTTCGCCGGCATGCAGGGCCACCTTGACGTCCGGGTACACCGACTTCAGGAAGCGGAACATCTTCATGTGCATCGTATAGTCGCGCATCGAGACCATGTTGCTTTCCTGGCCGACGATATTCACGCCCACGATCTTGCCGCCATTCGCCGCCGACTTGAAACCGGCCAGCATCGAGGAAAACACCTGGGACGGGTTCAAGAGGCGCAGCACGTAGGTCTGGTAGCGCATGGTGAAATTCTCGTCGTCGATGCCGGCGGCGGCTTCGTCGATCTTCGCCACGAAATCGGCGATCTTCGCCTTGAAGCCGCTGTCCTGGTCGAGGGTGTTCATCCAGGCGCGCATCTGGGCGTCGAAAGCGGCGTCATCGCCGGTATTCTTCCAGGCTTGCTCGTCGAACTCCTTGTTGACCACGAAGGGCGACATCTTGAACATGGTCTCGATGTAGCCGACGTTCTCGCGCACGGCGCGCTTCTTGATCTCGGCCAGGCCTTCGTGGAAGTTGGCGTTCGAGACCGGGCCGAAGTAGCCGAAGGTCTGGAAGAACTGGCGATCCGGCGGCGGGTTCAAGGCGCCGTGGTTCGCGAAATCCTTGCTCGACCAGCGCTGCAGCAGTTCGCGCAGGGTGGCATCGTCGGCATAGACTTCGGCGCTCGACAGGCAGTTGCGCGCGGCCGAGGCCTTGGCGCGCTCGGCGTCGATCGCCGCCTTGTCGGTCTCGATCCGGTATGTATGCTTGTTGACGCAATAGCCCTGCTTGTCGAGGAAGTCGATATAGGTCTCGGCGTAGATCGCACCCGAATAATGGTGGTGCAGGTCGCCGCCCTTGGGCATTTGCGAGAAGAACAGGGTCAGCTCGGCCGTCTTCGGCTCGGCGCCCGCGATCAGCGCGGCGTAGTGGCGCGAGGTGGCGGCTTCGTTTGCGCTCTGGGCGGGCGCGCGTGCCCCGGCGTTCGAGGCGGCCAGTGCGGCAAGGGCGATCAGCAGGCTGCTGCTCAGGGTCTTCAGCTTCATGAATGAATCTCGGCTAGGGGGAAACGGCAAGACAGCTGTCATGCACGCCGCTCATGGACCAATGCGCCCGCTGCATAAGTTGCGCGGATCGCACGGTCGTCACCCAGCAGGGCCAGCGCGAACAGCGTTTCCTCGAGCGTATTGCAGTGCGAGCTGCGGCGTTCCAGCAGCGGCGTGGCTTTCGGGTCGAGGACGATGAAGTCCGCCTCGGCGCCGGGACCAAAATGCCCGATCGACTCGTCGAGCCGCATGCTGCGTGCGGCGCCCAGCGTGGCCAGGTAAAACATGCGCAGGGCCGGGAGATAGCTGCCTTTCAATCGCGCAACTTTATACGCTTCATTCATGGTTTGCAACATCGAGAACGATGTGCCCGCCCCGACGTCGGTCCCGAGCGAGACCAAGGCGCCCGCATTGTCGGCACGCGCGATGTCGAACAGGCCGCTGCCCAGGAACAGGTTCGAGGTCGGGCAATGGGCGATCGCGGAGCCGGTCTCGGCCAGGCGCGCGAAGTCGGTGTCGTCGAGCCAGATGCAGTGGCCGAACATGGCGCGCGGGCGCATCAGGCCGTAGTGCTCGTACACGTCCAGGTAGCTGCGGCGCTGCGGGAACAGCTCGCCGACCCAGCGGCACTCGTCCTGGTTTTCCGAGACGTGGGTCTGGATGAAGGTGTCCGGGTGGGCAGCGGCCAATTCGCCGGTGGCGGCCAGCTGGGCTTCGGTCGAGGTCGGGGCGAAGCGCGGGGTGATCGCGTACAGATTCCGGCCTTTGTTGTGCCAGCGCTGGATCAGGTCTTCGCTGTCGCGCAGGTCGGCGCTGTCCTGCAAAAAGTCCGGGCAGTTCCGGTCCATCAGCACCTTGCCGGCGGCCATGCGCAAGTTGCGCGCGCTGCTCGCTTCAAAAAAGGCGTCGACCGATGCCTTGTGCACGCTGCAGTAGACCAGCGCCGTGGTGGTGCCGTTGCGCAGCAGTTCGTCGAGGAAGAATTCGGCGGTGGCGCGGGCGTGGACCGGGTCGTGGAACTGGCGCTCGGTCGGGAAGGTATAGGTTTCCAGCCAGGGCAGCAGGCCGGGGGCCGGCGAGGCGATCATGTCGGTCTGCGGGAAATGCAGGTGGGTGTCGATGAAGCCCGGCGTGATGATCTTGCCGCGGTAATCGGTCACCTGGGTGCCAGGTGCCAGCGTCGGCGCCAGCGTGGCGTAATCGCCGGCGGCCTGCACGCGGCCGTCTTCGACGACCAAGAGGCCATCCTCGATCCAGGTGTGGGCGTGTTCCGCAAAGGCCGGATCGGCGTGGAAGTGCAGCAGGCTCGCTCGGTAGGCCTGCACGGGTGCGTTGGCAGTCGACATCAGATTCTTTCGTTGGAGACGGAGGCTTCCCAGACCATCAGCAATTGCGCGGCGACCGCGGCGGCGATCACGGCGGGCAGCTTGCCTTCGATACCGGGGATGCCGATCGGGCAGACCATGCCGTCCAGGCGCGCCTGCTCGATGCCGCGTTCGCGCAGGCGGCGCTCGAACTGGACGCGTTTGGTGCTGGAGCCGATCAGGCCGAACCAGTCATGGCCCGGGCGCTTGAGGATGGTTTCGGCCAGGCGCTGGTCGAGCGCATGGCTGTGGGTCATGACCAGGAAACTCGTGCCGGGCGCCGCGCCTGCGGCCAGCGCTTCCGGCGTATCGGTCGCCTCGACCGTGACATTCCGGG
>Ga0265798_10001831_pt1 | contig 32251 bp, 35 predicted proteins | sample P3T30metagenome_FD_192430 | JGI IMG/M metagenome (GOLD analysis project Ga0265798, IMG submission 192430) | Plant litter microbial communities from East Loma Ridge, Irvine, California - P3 T30 | ecosystem: Environmental > Terrestrial > Plant litter > Unclassified | place: USA: California... | reverse complement strand
GGTCAGGGTCGAGCGGATCGCCTCGCGGATCGGGCGGTAGCCCGTGCAGCGGCAGAGGTTGCCCTTGAGCTTGCGGTCGAGGTCGTCGAGGTCGTGCTCGCAGAGGGTCGAGGCCGTCACGCTCATGCCCGGCGTGCAGTAGCCGCATTGGAAGCCGAAGCCGTCGGCCAGCGCCTGCTGCACCGGGTGCAGCTCGCCCTCGGGTGCGAGCCCGGCGGCGGTGGTGACGCTCGCGCCGTCCAGCCGCTGCGCCGGGATGATGCACGAGTGCACCGGCCGGCCGTCGAGCAGCACCGAGCAGGCGCCGCAGTCGCCGGCGTCGCAGCCGCGCTTGACGTCCATGCGGCCGTGCTCGCGCAGCAGCGTGCGCAGCACCTGGCCGGGCGCGGGGTCGACCTCGGTCGGCACGCCGTTGATCACGAGCCTCATGCGCGGGCGCTCCCGTCGTCCGAAGGGGCGGGGCTGGCGGCGTCCGCGCCGTCGCCCAGGTCGGCGGGGCTCGCACCGGCCTCGCCCGTGCTGAGGCCGCCGGTGCCGGCAGGGCCCGTGCTGACGTTGCCCGTGCCGGCGGGGCTCGTGCTGACGTCGCCCGCTCCGGCAGGGCTCGCGGCGATGGCGCCTGTCGTCGCGGCGTCGCCGACGGCGGCCGCATCCGCTCGCTCCGCGATCGACTCCTGCAGCTGCGAGCGGATGCGCTCCGCCAGCACCGCGCTCACGCCGCGTCGCCAGTCCTCGGCGCCGAGCGGGTCGCTGTAGTAGCCCTCGAGGCCCTCGACCCGCTCGCGCAGCTCCTCGGCGCTCGGCAGGGCCGCGAAGCGCAGCACGCGCGGCGTGATCGTGGCCGCGGTGACCCCGAAGGTCGCGGCGCCGTCGTCGTCGACGCGGCCGGTGACCACGGCGCCGGAGCGGCCGAGCTCGGCCAGCGCGATCTTCTGCAGCAGCGCCTCCGCGCGCAGGGCGTGCGCCGGGATCTCGATCGCGCGCAGCACCTCGCCGTGCGCCAGGGCGTTGGCGCCGTTGCCGGCCGGCAGCTCGGCGACCGGCATCCGGCGCTCGGCGCCGTCGGGCTGCCAGACCACGGCGACGCCGTCGAGCGCGACGGCGAGCGAGATCATCGATCCCGCCGCGAAGCTCTGGCAGAGGTTGCCGCCGACGGTGGCGGTGCTCCAGATCTTGAAGGAGGCGAGCAGGGCGTTCGCGGCGGGCTCGACCAGCGCGACGGCGCGCCAGGATTCGGGGACGGGCGGCAGCGCATCCGCTCGGGCCCAGCGGCCGGTCGCGGCGGGGTGGGTGCTCGTGGCCACGGTGCCCTCACCGGGCACGGCGCTCGTGCCGCCAGAGGCCGCTCCCTCTGCGGCGCGCCTCCCGGCGGCACCCCGCGCCCAGTCGAGCAGGGTCGCGATCGTGCAGGTCGCGCCGATGCGCAGGCCGGCTTCGTCGACCTCGAGGTCGGGCCAGCCCATGGCGGTGAGGTCGACGAAGCCCGTGGTGCTCGGCTGGGGCTCGCTCATGAGCCAGGTGCCACCGGCCATGAAGGCCTCGCCCGGCGCGAGCGCGAGGTCGGCGCGGCTGCGGGCGGCGCGGAAGCTCGTAACGGTCGTGATGTCCAAGCGGGCCTCCTCCGGCGCGATGTTGATGTGGTCGACATCAGTGAAACAGGGTGTCGTTTCCGCGATGTTTCGCGACGCCGAGGGCGGGGTCGTCGCGGATGCGGGATCTCAGCATCCACCCGCGCCGGGCTCCTCGCGGCGAGCCGGCGGCCCGAGTCGCGGAAGGGGTCTCGGCTGCCGGCGAAGGTCGGCTGCGCGAGGCGCGCGGCGCGGGGGGCGATCGGTACTGGTCGCCGAGCCCTGCGGTGCGGGTGGTGATCGCAGCGCGAGCGGATGCGCGACGTCAGCGGGCAGGCACCCCGGCGCGCGAGCGGATGCGCGACGTCAGCGGGCAGGCACCCCGGCGCGCGAGCGGATGCGCGAGGTCAGCGTGCGGGCACCGCGCAGCTCGCGGGGGCGATGGTCGCAGTCGCTGCCGCTGCCGCTTCCGCATCCGCATCCGCATCCGCTTCCGCGCGAGCGGATGCGGGAGCACCGGCGAGACCTCCGGCTGCGAGCATCCGCTCGTCCCCGGCGGCACGGGCGTGCAGCGGTCCGCGCAGCTCGCTCAGCGGCAGGCCGGTGCCGCCGTGCCGCGCGGCGACGATCTCGGCGAGGGCGGCGAGCGCGGTCTGCTCGGGGCTCGCGCCGCCGAGGTCGAGTCCGAGCGGTGAGCGCAGTCGCGCCAGCTGCGCCTCGGTGACGCCCGCGTCGAGCAGCAGCTCGCGTCGGCGCGCCACGGTCGAGCGGGCGCCCAGCGCGCCGACGAATCCCGCGGGCGAGGCGAGCGCCACGCGCAGGGCCGGGATGTCGAGGCGCACGTCGTGGGTCAGCACGCAGATCGCGCTGCGCTCGTCGAGATCGCGCTGCGCCTCGAGGTACTCGCGCGGCAGCTCGGCGACGCGCTCGACGGCGTCGGGGAAGCGCTCCTGCGTCACCAGCAGCGGCCACACGTCGCACACCGTCACCGCGAAGCCGGCGGCCGAGCCGACGCGGCTCAGGGCCGCGGCGTGCTCGCCGGCGCCGAGCAGGATCAGGCGCGGCTTCGGGCGGGCCCGCACGATGAGCACGCTGTCGCCGCCCGGCTCCACCGCATCCGCTCGCACGACGGCGCCCGTGCGCGGTCCGCTCGTGACGATGCCGAGCTCCGCCGGCAGGTCGGCGGCGGCGCGCTCGAGCTGCTCGATCGCGAGGTGGTCGTCGGGGCGCAGCACCGTGATGACGGCGTCGATCGTGCCGCCGCAGGCGAGCCCGGCGGCGAAGGCCTGCTCGTCGCTGAAGCCGAAGCGCGAGGCCGAGCCGGCGCCCGAGCCGAGACTCGCGAGGGCGAGCGCGACCGCATCCGCTTCGACGCAGCCGCCCGAGATCGAGCCGATCACGCGGGCGTCGCGGGTGACGGCCATGGCCGAGCCGGCGCCGCGCGGAGCGCTGCGGGCGACCCGAGCGACGGTGACGGTCGCGACCGTCTCTCCGGCGCGCAGTAGCGGCAGCAGGTCACGGGCGAGCTCGAGCATGCCGCAACCCTAGGCCGCCCGTGTTTCGGGCTCGCTACGCTTCGCTGCATGCCCCAGCGACCCGACCCCGCGCAGGGCGGGGTCGCGGGCCTCGTGCTCGCCGCCGGCGCCGGTACCCGCTTCGGCGGCCCGAAGGGCCTCGCTCACACTCCCGAGGGCGAGCCCTGGGTCGCCCGCGCCGTGCGCACGCTGCGCGCTGCCGACTGCAACCCGGTGCTCGTGACGGTCGGCGCGCAGGCCGAGGCCGTGGCCGCGCTCGCCCCGGAGTACGCGGAGATCGTGCAAGTGCCGGACTGGCAGGAAGGGCTCGCCGCCTCGCTGCGCACCGGCCTGAGGTCGTGGCTCGGCGATGCCGCGCCCGCATCCGCTCGCTCGATCCTCGTGATCACGGTCGACACCCCCGATCTGCCCCTGGAAGCGGTCGAGCGGATGCGGGCCCACGCGAACGACGCCGCGCTCGCTCAGGCGGTCTACCGCGGCCGTCCCGGGCATCCGGTGCTGATCGGGCGGATGCACGCCCCCACGATCGCCGCGAGCGTCACGGGCGACCGCGGTGCGCGCCCGTACCTCGCCGCCCGCGGCGCCCTCGAGGTGGAGTGCGGCGACCTCTGGTCGGGCGACGACGTCGACGCGCGCTGAGCTCGCCCCGCCGGGCACGGCGTCCTGCGCTCAGCAGGGCCTCCCGGACCGAGCAGGGCGCCCCGCGCTGAGCCGCCGTGCCTCGGGCGCACGACCTCGAACGGGCAGAAGTCGGGCGTGCGAGTGCCGGGCTACCCCCGGCAACTGACCGATCGGCGCGCGACGACCGGGTCGTCGGCCGTTCGCGACACCTCAGGCGTCGCACCGCACCGAAGTCGTCGAGAGCCGCCGCAGAGGGCCAGCGCGAGGCCGCGAGGCCGCGCGCAGACCTACCCCCGCTCGGCCGCCAGGTGCAGCACCGACTCGGCGAGCGCGCGCAGGCCGTGCGCGACGTCCTCGGTGCTGACGTCCTCGTCCGGGTGGTGGCTGATGCCGTCGGGGTTGCGCAGGAAGAGCATGCCGATGTCGGTGATCGCGCCGATCGACATGCCGTCGTGGCCGGCGGGGCTGAAGAGGGTGGCGGGTGCATCCGCTCCCGGGGCGAGCGTCGTGGCGATGCCCTCGCGCACGACGTCCTGCAGCAGGGGCGCGCAGCCGACGGCGGCGGCGTTGTGCACCTCGTCCGCTCGCCAGCGCAGGCCGCGGCGGCCCATGATCGCGTCGAGCTCGAGCGACAGCGCATTCCAGACCTCGTCGCGGTGCCCGTCGAGCTCGCCGCGCAGGTCGAGCGAGAAGCGGGCCTCGCCGGGCACGACGTTCATCGCGCCGGGGAAGGCCTCGAGCTGGCCGACGGTGCCGATGATGTGGTGCTCCGCGCGGCAGAGCCGCTCGACGGCGAGCGCCGCCTCGCTGGCGCCGAGCAGCGCGTCGCGGCGCATGTCGTAGGGGGTGCCGCCGGCGTGGCGCGCCTCGCCCTCGACGACGAGCTGGAAGCGGCGAGCGGATGCGATCGACGACACGACCGCCAGGCTCTCGCCCCGGCGGTGCAGCTCGGGGCCCTGCTCGATGTGCGCCTCGAGGTAGCCGACCAGTTCCTCGGGCCGGCGCGCGGCCTCGCCGATGCGGGCCGGGTCGAGGCCGAATTCGAGGAAGGCCTGGCGCACCGAGACGCCCTCGGCGTCCTGCAGCGCCCACCAGCGGTCGTCCCAGGTGCCGGCGGCCGCGGAGGAGCCGAGCAAGGCCTTGCCGAAGCGGGTGCCCTCCTCGTCCCAGAACGCCACGACCTCGATCGCGAAGCGGAAGGGGCTGCGGCCGTCCTCCCGGAGGAGCCTGACCACCTCGAGCGCCACGAGCACGCCGAGCATGCCGTCGTAGCGGCCGGCGTCGAGCACGGTGTCGAGGTGCGAGCCGATCATGAGCGCCGGCGCTTCGGGGTCTGCGGCGTCGAGCCGGCCGACCAGGTTGCCGGCGGCGTCCTGGCGCGTGCTCATGCCGAGCTCGCGCATCCACTCGGCCGCCAGGCGGTTCGCCCGGGCGTGCTCGGGCGAGAGGTAGACGCGCTCGATGCCGGTCTCGCTCGCGGTCACGCGGGCGAGCTCGTCGCAGCGCAGCATCACCCGGCGGGCCGCGGCGACGATCTCCTGCTGGCCGGCCTCGAGGCGCGCTCGCATCAGGACTGGACCGAGCCCGCAGCAGCCGCCCGGAACACGTCGCCGGCCGCCTCCACGCCGCCGCCGCGAGGCGTCGAGGCGCCGAAGCGGTGCAGCACCGACTCGAGCGCCGAGAGCGTGGTGAGCACGGCGTCCTTGCGGGCGTTGTAGCCCATGGTGCCGATGCGCCAGACCTTGCCGTGCAGCGGGCCGAAGGAGGTGCCGATCTCGATGCCGAAGTCCTCGAGCAGGGCGCTGCGCGCGGCGTCGCCGGGCACGCCCTCGGGGATCTCGACGGCCACGACGTTGCTCATCTTGTGAGCGACGTCGCCGAAGACGGTGAGGCCGAGGCCCTGCACACCGGCGAGCATCGCGTCGCCCGCGACACGGTGCCGGGCGATGACCGCATCCCGCCCCTCCGCCAGCAGCAGGCGCGCGCACTCGCGCGCCGCGTAGAGCATCGAGGTGGCCTCGGTGTGGTGGTTGAGCCGGCGCGGGCCCCAGTAGTCGAGGATCTGCCCGAGGTCGAAGTAGTTGCTGCGCACGAACTCGTCGGAGGAGTCGTCGCCGGCCTCGCGGATGCCCGCCTCGACCCGTCCGCGCGAGCGGATGACCTCCACGGCGCGCTCCGAGAGCGTGATGGGCGCCGAGCCGCTGGGGCCACCGAGGCACTTCTGCAGGCCGGCCGTGGCGGCGTCGAGCCCCCAGGCGTCGGCCTCGAAGGCGTTGCCGCCGATCGACGCGGTGGCGTCGGAGTAGAACAGCGCGCCGTGCTTCGCGGCGATCGCGCCGACCTCGTCGAGCGGCTGCAGCATCGTGGTGGAGGTGTCGCCCTGCACGAGCGCGACGAGGTGCGGCTTGACCCGCACGATGGCCTCCTCGATGGCCGAGACCGGCACGACCTGACCCCAGGGCACCTCGATGGTGTGCACCTCGGCGAGGGCGCGCTCGGCGATCTCGGCGAGCAGGTGCCCGAAGCGGCCGAAGACGGGCACGAGCACCCGGTCGCCGGGGCGCACGAGCGAGACGATCGCGGCCTCGATGCCGGCGCGCGAGGTGCCGTCGATCAGCAGCGTGGCGTCGTTCGCGGTGCCCCAGACCCCGCGGTAGAGCTGCTGCGTCTCGACCATCGCGTTGGTCATGAAGGGGTCGTACTGGCCGACGAGCGCGTTCGACATCGACTGCAGCACGCTCGGGTACGCCGAGATGGGGCCCGGGCCCATGAGCAGGCGGGCGGGCGGGGCGATGGGTCCGGGCAGGGTCACGGGGTCTCCGATCGGGGTGCGGTGGCAGCAGCGGATGTGGGCGCGAGCGCGTCCGAGAGCGCCCGCGCGAAGCGCACGAGCGCGATGTCGGCGCCGGCGCGCGCGACGAGCGACAGCCCGAGCGGCGCCTCGCCGAGCGGCGAGGGCACGCGCAGCAGCGGCGCCGAGACGGCGGGCAGCCCCGCGAGGGCGGCGGGCGTGGTGAGGCGCAGCGTGCGGGTGCGGGCGTCGTCGACCTCGGCCTGCGACGCGGCGCGGGAGGGCGCGGCGCCCGGCACGGCGGGCAGCACGAGCACGCCGTCGGCGACCAGCCCCGTCAGGAGCGCGCGGTAGTCGCGGGCGGCGACCCGCGCATCCGCTTCGCCGTGCTCGGTGACGGCGGCCGCGATGCGGAAGCGCTCGGCCACGGCGTCGCCCACGGCGCCCGGGTGCTCGGCGAGCCACTCGCCGTTGTTGCGCCAGGCCTCGGCGCCCTGGATGGTGCGGAACGCGGCGAGCGCCGCGTCGGGGTCGCCGAGGTGCACGCGCTCGACCGTGTACGGCGCCGGCAGTGCGGCGAGCAGCGCCTCGAAGGCCTCGCGGGCCTCGGCGTCGACGCTGTCGAGCAGCTCCACGGGCACGAGCAGCCGGGTCGGCAGCTCGTGGTCGGACTCGCCCTGCACGCGCTCGACGGTCTCGGAGCCGTCGTAGGAGAGGCACCAGTCGACGACCCGCTGCAGCGTGCCGCCGTCGCGGCTGAGCCAGCCGACCGTGTCGAAGCTCTGCGCGAGCGGCAGCAGGCCCTGCCGCGGCACGAGGTCGTGCGTCGTGCGCAGGCCCCAGAGCCCCTGGTAGGAGGCGGGCACGCGCACGGAGCCGGCCGTGTCGGTGGCGAGCGCGATGTCGGCCTGGCCGAAGGCGACGGCCGCGGCCGGTCCGCTCGACGATCCACCGGGCAGCGCGCCGGGCAGCGCCGCGTTGGGCGGGGTGCCGTGGTGGGCGTTGTCGCCGGCGATGCTGTACGCGAACTCGTCGGTGCGGGCGATGCCCACCAGCGCCGCTCCGCCGCGCAGCAGGTCGGCCACGGCCGGGGCGGTCTTGGTCTCGGGCCGCGCCTCCTCGAGGAACGCGGGGTTGCCGGCGCCGATGCGGAAGCCCTCGACGGCGAAGACGTCCTTCACCGCGATGCGCAGGCCCTGCAGCGGGCCGTCCACGGCGCCCCGGCGCAGCGGGTCGCCGACGAGCCGCCAGATGCGGGTGTCGATCGCGCGCGGGCGCGGGGCGACGTGGGCGGCGGTGATCTTCCAGCGCCCGGCGGCGGAGCGCTGCCAGACCTGGGTCTGCAGCCCGGTGCCGCCGTCGCGGAAGCGCGAGACCGACATGATGAGCGCCACGCCCTCGCCGAGCTCGCGCACCTCGATGCGCTCGATGCCGCGAGGGGCGACGCCGCCGCGCAGGCCGCGGAAGGCGCTGATCGTGTCGTGCCCGACGAGCAGGCCGTCGGGGTCGCCGCGCATCGTCTCCGCGCCGGGCGCGAAGGCCGCGTCGAGCGCGTCCAGGTCGTTCGTCACGACCGCGCGCTCGTAGGACTCGAAGGCCTCGATGAGGCCGACCGGTGCATCCGTCATGCGGTGATCCTCCCCCGTGCGGCGTCGACGGCCGCGAAGTCGGCCTCGCGGATGCGGGCGTGCACCCCCACGGTCAGGTCGACGACCTGCGAGATCTCGAAGTCGGTCGCGGCCGACAGGTAGGCGTAGGCCAGGTGCTCGTCCATGCCCCAGCGCGAGCGGATGAGGGCGATCGCGGCCCGCACGCAGGCCCGCATCGCCTCGCCGAGGTCCGGGTCGAGGCCGGTAGGCACCAGGTGGCCCTCGGCGCGGATGAGCGGCCCGAGCACGTCGCCGAACTCGGCGAGCGCGGTCTCGCGCGGCACCAGCTCGAAGCGCAGCGTCGCACGCAGCGACGCCTCGAGCGCGGTGAGCGCCACCTCGCCGTCGCCCTGGGCGAAGTGCGGGTCGCCGACGTAGGCGAGCGCGCCCTCGACCTGCACGGGCAGGAAGAGCTCGGCGCCCTCGACGAGCAGGTTCACGTCGATGTTGCCGCCGTGCGCGCCGGGCGGCACGGAGTGCGGGCGCTGCTCGCCGTCGACGGCGACGCCCATGGTGCCGAGGAAGGGCGCGAGCGGGAACGCGACGAGCGGCTCGCCGCCCTCGGTCACCGGCAGCAGGCCGACGTCGCCGCCCTCGCGCGACTCGGTCGGGGTGAAGACGCTGACGGTCGCTCCCCCGCGCGGCAGCTCGCCGGGCAGCGCGCCGCGACCGTGGCGGTTGGAGATGACGCCGTAGGGCACCCGCGGCTGCAGCCGCTCCACGACGATGCGCAGCAGGTCGCCGGGCTGCGCCCCCTCGATGCGGATGGGGCCGGTCACCACGTGCGGGCCGTCCAGCTGCGGGTCGCGCGCGACCGCGGCGGCGATCGCCACCGCGTCCTCGAGCACCTGCTCGACGGGCACGCCGTGGCCGCCGAAGAAGGCGACCGGGTCCTGCCCCTGGTCGGGCAGGATGCCCTCGTGCGAGACGGTGTCGATCGTCACGGAGGTGCCGGGCGCGATCGTCAGCACCGGTGCATCCGCCGCGCAGGGCAGCCGGCCCCAGAGCACGGTCCCGACCGTGGCGGGCAGGTACGTCTCGGACGGGATCTCGCCGGCTCCGGGCTGCAGGACGGCGCTCACGCGAGCAGCTCCCGCCCCGTGCGCCACTGCACCGGCTCGCCGCGGCGGTACGCGAGGCCGCCGTGCAGGTAGGTGGCGCGCACGACGCCGTCGAGCGTCTGCCCGTGCCACGGCGACATGGCGTTGCGGTACTCGAGCGCCATGGCGTCGACGGTGTGCCGCTCCTCGGGTGCGAACACCGCGAAGTGGGCGGGGGCGCCGATCTCGATCACGCCGCGGTGCGCGCCCTCGATGCCGGCGAGCCCGGCGATGCGGGCGGGGCCGGTGGTCATGAGCGGCAGCAGCGTCTCGAGCGCGATGCCGCGGGCCTTCGCCGCGGTCCACACCGCGGTGAGCCCGGTCTGCAGGCCGGCGATGCCGCCCCAGGCCTCGCCGAAGTCGGCGACCTTGAGCTCGGCGACCGACGGCGAGTGGTCGCTGACGACGGCGTCGATGGCGCCGTCGAGCAGGCCGGCCCAGAGCAGCTCGCGGTTGGCCGCGTCGCGGATGGGCGGGCAGCACTTGAACTCGGCGGCGCCGTCGGGCACCTCCGCGGCGTCGAGGGTCAGGTAGTGCGGGCAGGTCTCGACCGTCAGCCGAACGCCCTCCGCCTTCGCGGCCCGCACGTCGTCGAGCGCGGCGCCGTCGGAGACGTGCACGATGTGCGCGCGGGCGCCGGTGCGGCGGGCGGCCTCGATGACCGAGCGGATGGCGGAGCGCTCGCTCGCCCCGGGCCGCGTCTCCAGGAAGTCCGCGTACCGGGTGCCGAGCGCGCCGTGGTCGTGCAGCTCGGCCGGGTCCTCGGCGTGCACGATGAGCAGCCCGTCGAAGGCGGCGAGCTCGGTGAGCGCAGCCTCGAGCTGCTGTGGCGACAGGTGATCGAACTCGTCGATGCCCGAGGGCGAGAGGAAGCACTTGAAGCCGACGACGCCGGCGCTCGCGAGCTGCTGCAGCGCGCCGAGGTTCTGCGGCACGGCGCCGCCCCAGTAGCCGACGTCGACGCCGAGCTTGCCGACGCCCGCGGCGCGCTTCGCGGCGAGCGCCGCGACCGTCGTCGTGACGGGCGAGCTGTTGAGCGGCATGTCGACGACCGTGGTCACGCCGCCGGCGAGCGCCGCAGCGGTGCCGGTGGCGAAGCCCTCCCACTCGGTGCGGCCCGGCTCGTCGAGGTGCACGTGCGAGTCGACCAGGCCGGGCAGCAGCACGGCGTCGTCGGGCAGCACGACCTCGGCGGCGGGGTCGAAGGCGCGGATGCCGGTGATCGCGCCGTCGGCGATCTCGATGGTCGCGGGCTGCGGGGCCCCGCCGAGGTGCACGCGTCGCGCGGCGATCGTCGTGGGGTTCGCTTCGCTCATGAGGGCACCGTAGGGGGCGGACGTTTCCATCATGTTACCCACATCAACATCGCTCGGATCGGCCGCTACGGTGGCGGCATGGACCTCGCCGCCTTCAACCAGCTCGACCACGACGACGCCCGCGATCTGGCCCTCGTCTGGGCCGCCGTGCCCGCGTGGGCCGAGGCGATCGCCTCCGCCCGGCCGTTCGCGACGGTCGCCGACCTCGAGGGCCTCGCCGAGGCGCTGGCCGCGGAGTGGACGGTCGCCGAACTGGACGCCGCACTCGCGCACCACCCCCGCATCGGCGCCCGCGTCGAGGGCGGCGAGGCCGAGTCGCGCCACTCGCGCGGCGAGCAGGCGGCCGTGGCGGAGGCCGACGCAACCGTGCGCGCCGCGATCGCCGCCGGCAACGAGTACTACGAGGCGCGCTTCGACCGGGTGTTCCTGGTGCGCGCCGCCGGGCGCACCCCTCAGCAGATCCTCGAGCAGCTCGACCGGCGCGTCGAGCTGTCGCCGGAGGACGAGGTGGGCGAGGCGCTCGCGCAGCTGCTCGAGATCGCCGTGCTGCGCCTGCGCTCCGCCGTCTTCGCCCGGGCCCGCGTCACCACGCACGTGCTCGACGCGGTGAGCGGCACCGCCGCAGCGGGCATCGCGGTGTCGCTCGCCGACGAGGCGGGCGCGATCGCCGACGGGGTGACCGATGCCGACGGCCGCCTCTCCATCGGCCCGGAGCAGCTGCCGAGCGGCACCTACACGCTCACCTTCCAGACGGGGCCGCACTTCGCGGCGCAGGGGCTGGCGAGCTTCCATCCGCTCGTCGCCGTCGCGTTCCTGCTCGACGCCGAGGGCCGCGACCACGACCACGTGCCGCTGCTGCTGAGCCCCTTCGCCTACTCGACCTACCGCGGCACCTGAGCCGCGTCATCCGCCCGAAACACGACGGTGCTTCACTGACGATGTCACCCACATCAACATCGCCGGAGGCTTCGTGAAGATCATCATCATCGGCGCCGGTGTCGGCGGCGCCAGCGCCGCGATCGCGCTGCAGCGCATCGGCCACGAGGTCGTCGTCTACGACCGGATGCGCGAGAACAAGCCGGTCGGCGCCGCCCTGTCGCTCTGGTCGAACGGCGTGAAGGTGCTCAACTGGCTCGGCCTGGCCGACGAGGTCGCGGCCCTCGGCGGCCGGATGGAGCGGATGGGCTACCGCGACGGCATCACCGGCGAGCAGCTCTGCGACTTCAGCCTCGAGCCCGTCACGGCGCGCACCGGCCAGCGTCCCTACCCGGTGGCACGCGCCGAGCTGCAGGCGCTGCTCATGGAGACGGCCGGGCTGGACCGCATCCGCCTGGGCAAGAAGGCGGTGGCCGTCTCGGACGACGGCGAGCGCGTGACGGTGACCTTCGAGGACGGCACGAGCGACACCGGCGACCTGCTCATCGGGGCGGACGGCGCGCGCTCGATCGTGCGCGACCACGTGCTGCGCGCCAACGGCCTCGAGCCGGTCGAGCGCCGCTACTCGGGCTACACGAACTACAACGGGCTCGTGCCCGCCGACCCGGCGATCGGGCCGCTCGACGGCTGGACCACCTCGGTGGCCGACGGCAAGCGCTGCGCCGTGATGCCCGTGGCCGGCGACCGCTTCTACTTCTTCGTCGACGTGCCGCAGCCGAGCGGGCTGCCCTACGACCGCGCCGACGGCACGGCCCCGCTCGAGGAGGCCTTCGGCGGCTGGAACCCGGGCGTGCGCGCACTGCTCGACGCCATCGATCCCGAGGTCTCGCTCAACCGCGTCGAGATCTGGGACATCGACCCCTTCCACACCTGGACGGCCGGCCGCGTGGCGATCCTCGGCGACGCCGCGCACAACACCACCCCCGACATCGGCCAGGGCGCTTGCTCGGCCCTCGAGGACGTCTTCGCGCTAGCCATCGCGCTCACGGTCAACACGAACGGCGTCGAGGATGCGCTGCAGCGCTACGCCCGCTCCCGCAGCGAGCGCGCCGGCGACCTGGTGCTGCGCGCACGCGCCCGTGCCCACGAGACCCACGGCTTCGAGCCGGGCGTGACGGAGGCCTGGTACGAGCAGCTGCGCGGCACGGACGGCGCGAACATCATCCGCGGCATCGTGGGCAACATCGAGGGCAGCCCGGTCGACCTCGGCGCGAGCGTGCTGTAACCCCTTCCGCGTCTAGGCTCCGAGCGTGCCCACGTCGAGCAGCCCGCGCGTCCGGCGCGGCGCCGAGCTCGCCGCCGGGCTCACGGCGCTCGCGATCGCCGCCGGCGTGATGACCTGGCTGAGCGGCACGGATCGCGCGCAGCTGCTGTTCCGAGACGGCGATAGCGTGCTGCCCGTGCTCGTGCTGCGCTCCCTCGCGACGGGGCAGCCGCAGGACTGGGCGCTCTCGCCCGTGCTCTTCGCGCCGGAGCTCGCCCTCGTGGCACTGTTCACCCTGCTCGGCGCCGCCCCCGTCGTCGCGCTCTGGGCGGCCGGCACCGCGCAGTTCGCGCTGCTCTACGGGGCGCTGCGGTACGTCGCCGGCCGTGCTCGGCTCGCCCCGTGGGCCGCGCTCGCCGCCACGGCGCTGTACGCGCTGCTGGCGGCCGCCGGCACCTCCGGCGAGCGACGCAGCCTCGAACTCGCGGGCCTGCTCGGCACGACCACCTACTACTCGGGTGCGCTGCTCGCGACCATCGTCGTAGTGGGCGCTGCGGCCCGCTTCCTGCGCGACGGCGATCCGCGCGCGCTCGCCCTCGCGGCGATCACGACGGCGTGCGGCGTGCTCTGCAACCCGCTGCTCGGCGCGTGGGCGGTCGCCCCGATCGCGGCGGCCGCGCTGCTGCTCCTGCTGCTCCTTCGCGCTCGGGAGGAGCGGATGCGGAGTCGGGACGAGCGGAGTCCCGGCCCGGACGAGCGGAAGCGGGTTCGGGACGAGCGGAGTCGCGGCCCGGACGAGCGGACGAACGGCGACGAGCGGATGCGTGCGGTCGACGAGCACGGATCGGCCCGGCTGCGCCCATGGCACGCGACCGCGCTGCTGCTCGGCACCCTCGGCGGCGCCTCGGTGCTCGGGCTCGCGCTGCGTCTGCCGCTGCGCGGGCTGTTCGCGCTCGACGCCCCGAGCTACGCGCGCCCCGGGCGCTGGCTCGAGGCACTGCAGGCCCTGCTCGCGCTGCTCGAGCCGACCCCGGCGGCCTTCGCGGCCGCGGCGCTGCTGCTCGCGGCGGGCGCCGCGTGCTGGGTGGCCGCGCGCGCCGGCCTGCGCCGTCGCGACCCCGGACTTGCCCTGCTCGGCCTCGTCGGGCTGCTCGGCCCGCCGCTCGTGCTGCTCGGGTCGATCGCCCTCGGCACCGAATCGCCGCGCTACCTGCAGCCGGTCGTCTTCCTGCCCCTGCTCGGCGTCGCGGCGCTCGCTTCGGCGCTCCAGCGGGCTCCCGCCGAGGCCCTGCCGGCCGCGCTGCTCGAACAGTCTCCCGCCGCGGCCGCGCTCCCCGCGGGACCCGAGCGCGCGCCCACGGCGGCTCCCGACGGGCCGCAGCCGCAGCGGCGCCGTTCGCGCATCCGCTCGTCCGTCGCTCCGGCGGCGTCCCTCGTCGCCGCGGCCGCCCTGCTGACCGTCGCCCTCGCCACCCCGCCCGTGCTGGAGCGCGCCGCGGCCGACCCCGACGTCGACTGCGTGACGGGCTGGATCGAGCGAGCGGATGCGGTCGGCGCCGGCCAGTTCTGGACGGTGCGCTACCCCAAGTCCCGCCTCGACGACCCGTCGCGGCTGGTGCAGGTGACGCACGACCTGCACCCCTACGCCTGGCTCGTGAACCGCGCCGACTTCGACGTCGCGGCGATCGAGTTCCTGCTCGTGGACGCGCAGTCGCCGGCCTTCGAGCTGCTGGAGGGCACCGGGACGACGGCGATCGGATGCGGCCGCTACACGATCCTGCAGCTCGCGGAACCGCTCGCCCTGCGCTGAGCGCTCCCGCTGCGTCGCGGCATCGCGCGGGCCTCGTTTCGGGGCGCCTCGACGACGATGGGGCATGCGCCCGCACGCCCCATCGTCGTCGACGCGCCCCATCGCAGGGGCGCCGCGCCGGGTGCCAGACTGGGGCGAGGTTCGGAAGGGGCGACGGATGAAGCGCGTGCTGCAGGTGCTCGGGGTACTCGGGGTGCTCGCCGGCGCCTTCGTGCTCGTGGTCGTGTTCGTCGGCGTCGGGGGCGCCGTCGAGGAGACGAACCGCGCGGACGAGCAGGCGTACTTCGTCGAGCACGGCGCCGAGGCCGTCGGCACCCCGGTCTCGATCGAGGAGAAGCCCAGGTCGAGCCGGCCCCGCTACGGCGGCAACGTGCGGGAGTACGCGCTGGTCTACGCCTTCTCGCGCGACGACGGCAGCGCCGGCGAGGTGCGCGGACCGTGGCGCTTGCTCGAGTTCACGCTCGAGCAGGAGCTCGAGGCCGGCACCACCGCGACGGTGCTCTACCTCGACGACTCCGCCGAGCACGGCGACCGCGCGGGCGGCGCCGTAGTGCTCGACGAATCGCCCGAGTAGCGGGTCGAGTCGCCCGGAGGGCTCAGGCGGCGAGCTCGGCGTCCACCCGCAGCGGCCGCGCCGCGTTCGACAGCGCGAAGCCCGAGAGCCAGAGCACCGCGATGCTCATCGCCGTGAACTCGAGGGCCGCGCCGATGTCGGTGCGGAACTGCAGCACGGAGAGGATGCCGCCGGCCGCAGCGACCGCGGCCACAGCGACCGCGGCGAAGCGCGAGAGCAGGCGCAGCGGGCGCGGTCCCTCGCCGAAGGCGGTCTGCAGCATGGCCCAGGCGGCCGCGGCGAAGCCGATCACCGCGGTGACGACGTGCACCAGGTCCTGCGCCGTGGCGCCCTCGGTGAAGGGCACCGGGCAGCCGGCGGTGCAGGTGACGCGCGAGGCGACCAGGAAGGCGACTCCGCTCGTGATCAGCGAAGCGGCGATCGACCAGCGGCCCAGCAGCCGCGCGGTCGAGCGCTGGCCGAGCGCCCCGAGCCCGGCCAGCACGCCGCCGGCGGCGAGCACGAGCAGCGCCGCGTTGAAGGCCTCCGCCGTCGGCAGCGCCGGTGAGCCGAGTTCGCTGACGTAGACGGTGCCGTCGACGGTGAGCCGGGCGGCCCAGATGACGACGACGGCGCCGAGCGCGGCGAGGGCGCCGAGCACGGAGCTGCTGCGGGCGAGGATCGGGTTCGAGCGCATGACGCCAAGCTATGGCCTGGCGAGGCGCCGCGGGAAGGTACCGCGGTACCGGGCCGGTCGTCCTCCGGGGCCGAGCGGATCAGGCCAGGCCGAGCTCGTGCATCCGTACCGCCACCTGCACCCGGCTGTCGACGCCGAGCTTCGCCATCACGCGGCCGACGTGCGTCTTGACGGTCGGGATGGAGAGGAACAGCGACGCCGCGATGTCGGCGTTCGAGGCGCCCCGGGCCACCGCCTCGGCGACCTCGCGCTCGCGCGGGGTAAGGGCGTCGATCGCCGCGACCTGCGCCGGGTCGGGCGCGCGGCGCTGCGCCACGGCGAGCTGCACCACCCGGTCGAGCACGCTCGGGGCGAGCGTCGAGCGGCCCTCGGCGGCCGCGCGCACGGCCTGCACGAGCTCCTCGGGCGAGGCGTCCTTGAGCAGGAAGCCGCGGGCGCCGGCGGCGAGCGCACGCAGCACGTCGTCGTCGGCGTCGAAGGTGGTGAGGATGAGGATCGCCAGGCCCGGATGCGCCGCCAGGATGCTCGCGGTCGCCGCGAGCCCGTCCCGCCGCGGCATGCGGATGTCCATGAGCACCACATCCGGCCGCTCTCGCTCGACGACGTGCTGCGCCTCGATGCCGTCGCCGGCCTCGCCGACCACGACGATGGCCGGATCGGTGCCCAGCAGCAGTCCGAGGCCGCTGCGCACGAGGGCGTCGTCGTCGACCACGACGACCCGTACCACGCTCACGCGAGCACCCAGGGCAGCTCGACGACGACGCGGTGCTCGCCGCCGTCGCGCGTGACCGCGCTCGTGCCACCGACGGAGCGGGCGCGCTCGTCGATGCCGATCAGGCCGTAGCCGGCCGCGCTTCCCGGCTCGCCCGAGCGCGGGTTGCTCACGGCGATGCGCAGGCGCTCCCCCGGTGCGCCGTCGATGCGCACGATCACCGGTTGCCCCGGCGCGTGCCGGCGGGCGTTCGTGAGGCACTCCTGCACGATGCGGTACGCGTGCCGCCCGATGGTCGGCGGCACCGCGGCGGCGTCGACGCCCAGTTCGAGCCGGGCGTGCGGCTCGTCGGCGAGCAGCGCGTCGAGATCGGCGAGCGAGGGCTGCGGCACCGCCTCGGCGGCCGCCTGCGGATCGCGCAGCACGCCGAGCACCTGCCGCAGATCGTCGAGGGCCAGCTTCGCGCGCTCGTGCACGACCGCCACGGCCTCGGCCGTCTGCTCGGGCGAGAGGTCGCTGCGGTGGCGCAGCGCACTCGCGTGCATCGCGACGAGCGAGAGCTGGTGGGCGAGCACATCGTGCATCTCGCGGGCGATGCGGGTGCGCTCGTGCTCGCGGGCCTGCGCCAGGCGCAGCTGCTGCTCGGCGTCGCTGAGCCGAGCGCGCTCCCGCAGCGAGGCGAGCAGCTCGCGTCGGCCGCCGATGGCCCAGCCGATCGCGACGACGGCGGCGGTGAGCGCGGCGGCGATGCCGACCACGAGCAGCTCGGAACCCGTCTCGGTCGGCGGGCCGGCGTGCAGGTCGAAGGTCTCGACGACGATGAAGCTCACGAGACCGGCCGCGACGACCGCGCCGATCTCGCTCCACCGGCGGCGCGTCGCCACCGAGACGAGCACGATGAGCGCAGCCACCCCGCCGAAGCCCGAGACGCCGGTGATGAAGGCGGTGACGAGGCCGACGGCGAGCGGCGCCATCCGCCGCAGCGGTACGAGCGCGATCGCCGCGAGGCCGACGAGCACGTCGATCACCATGAAGGCGGTGAACCGCGCGTACTCCGCCGTCGGGCCGTCGACCGGCACGCTCGAGCCGAACGTCACAGCCCAGATGACGGCGCCGCCCAGCAGCGACAGCAGCACGCGCCAGATCTCGCCCCACACGCGCATCCCGCGGCTCCGCTCCGTCATGGCCCCAGCCTAGGAAGCGGATGCGGCCGCCCGCGTCGTGCGAAGGTCGCACGCTGAGGGCGAGCTCAGGAGCGAGCGGATGCGATGCCGGCCGCGATCGCGGCGGTCGCCGTCTCGACGGCGCGGCTGCGCGCATCCGCGTCCGCATCCTCGCTGCCGTGCACGAAGGCGGTGACGCCGCGCTGGACGCCGCAGTAGTCGAGCACCCCGTGCTCGATCTGGGTGCTGAAGGCCTGCGTGTAGCCGTGGCGCTCGAAGCGCGCGGCGTCGGTCGCGGCGATGGGCAGCAGGTGCCCGGTCAGGCGGCCGAGCAGCGCGCGCTCGTCGGCGCTGAAGGCCCAGCCGGCGATGAAGACGCGGTCGATCCATCCCTTGAGCAGCGCCGGCATCGACCACCAGTAGACGGGGAAGGCGAGCACGAGGTGCTCGGCGCGGTCGACGCGCGCCTGCTCGGCGAGCACCGCGGCGTCCTCGCGGCTGGCCGTGTGATAGCCCGCGTGGTCGGCTCCGGTCCAGCGCGGGTCGAAGCCCTCGGCCGCGAGGTCGGCGATCTCGACCGCCTCGCCCTGCGCCTCGAGCTGCTCGCGCAGCCGCTGCACGGCGTGGCTGGTCAGCGAGTCGCTGGCGGGGTGGGCGGTGACGATGAGCGTGCTCATGGGGTCCTTCCGTGGCGGGCGCGGACTCGGTGCAACGGGCGCGGGACCGGGGTCATTCCCCGGCGCCGAGCGCGGCGTCGATGGCGTCGGTGAGGTCGTCGATGGTCTCGAGCCGCACCTGCTCGCCGTCGATGAAGAACGTCGGGGTGCCCTGGACGCCCAGCGCCAGACCGGCGTCGAAGTCCGCCTGGACCCGTGCTGCGGTCGCCGGGTCGGCTACGACCGCGTCGTAGGCGGTGAGATCGAGGCCGAGGTCGTCGGCGTAGCCGCGGAAGCGGGGTGCTTCGGTCTCCTGGCGCTCGCCCCACTCGGACTGGGTGTCGAACATCCGCTCGTACATCGCCTGGTACTGCCCCTGCTGCGCGGCAGCTTCGACCGCGAGCGCCGCGTTCATCGAGTTCTGGTGCGCGGGGATCGGGAAGTAGCGGGGCACGTAGCGGATCTCGCCGGCGTAGTCCTCGCGGATCTGCTCGACGTACGGGTAGACGGCCCCGCATACCTCGCACTCGAAGTCGAGGAACTCCACGACCGTGACGGTGGCGCCCTCCGGGTCGTCGAGCACGTGGCTGCCCTCGGGTACGAGCGGCGGCGCCGACGCGGCCGAGTCGGGACTGCTCGGCGCCGGACCGGGAGCGCCGGTCACGAGGGCACCGGCGGCGATGATGCCGGCGACGGCGAGGGCGCCGATGATGGCGAGGTTGATCTTCGTGGAGCGCTGCATGGCGGGTCCTATCGCTTGGTGGCGTCGACGCCGCGCGCGGCGAGGAAATCGGCCGGGTCGACGTTGGCGTCGTCGACGGTGAACTTGAGGTCGAGATGGCAGCCCGTGACGACGCCGGTCTGGCCGACGAGCGCGAGGGTGTCGCCGCCGTCGATGGCGTCGCCCTCGGCGACCTCGAACGAGGCGGTCTGCAGGTGACCGTAGAACGAGCTCACGCCACCGCCGTGGTCGACGATGACGCGCTGCCCGAACGCGCCCGCATCACCGACGAAGGTCACGGTGCCGGCGGTGGTCGCGCGCACGGGAGTGCCGCAGGCATCGCCGAAATCGACCCCCTCGTGGAACGGCGACGAGCAACCGGCGCCATTGCAGATCAGGCGCCGCGGCCCGTAGACCGACGTCACCGGGCCCGCGACCGGGCGCCACCATCCCTCGGACGAGGCGCGGATGTACTGCGCGAACAGCGCCGGCTCGTAGGAGCGACCGCCGACGGCGGCCTGCGGCGGGAGCGCCACGTAGGCGTCGCGCTCGACCGACGGCACCGGGACGCCGTCGGCGACGAGCGATTGCGGGGTCTCCCCCTCGATGGCCGCCTGCGGCGGCACGATCGGGCTGAGTGCGAAGGACGGCAGTATCGCCGGGGCGAGCATGCCGGGCAGGAGCACGGTCGCCACGAGTGCGGAGCGCACGGTGCGCCGGGGGTCGGCAGGTCGGCGCGGCTTCGGTCGGCGCCGTCGGCCCGGTCGCTGCAGTTCGCGGAGCTCTCGCCGCGTTGTCTGCGGGTTCGGAAGGGTGGTCTCGGGTGGGGAGGTCATGTCCGATCGGTGGATGGTCGGGGTGATCGAGACCCGCGCGCAGCAGGCAGCGGCGGGGCGCGACCATGGCGCCACCGCATCGGACCAGCCGGGGATGCTGGCCGCTCGAGAGACGGGCTGAGAGGGCTTCCGTCATCACCGGAGGTGCGGCGATGACCGGTCCTCGATCAGGTCCGACTGATCGAAAGCTCCACGAGCCGCATAGGTCGCGGCAGCAGCGCGACGAATGCTTCGAGCGCCCGAGGACTCCCGCGCGGCGTTCGAGGGGTCAGCACGGCTCGGGGCGTCAGCAGCCAGCGCAGCGCGAGGAAGAGCACGGCACCGCAGAGCATGGCCATGAGGCAGATGCCCGCGAGTTCACCGGCTTCGCCCGCGGCCAACGCGAAGAGCGCCGCGGGAGCTGCTTCAGCGCCGGTCGCCGGCGAGAGGATGTGCGACTGGGCCGTGGACGAGGCGGTCGCGTGGTGAGCGCCCTCGCTCGACGAGTGCCCCACGGCCAGCGCTGCGATGCTCAGCCCGAGCACGACCAGGACGGCGATCAGCGCACGCAGCATCGGGGGCAGTCCCGCCTTCGCCGCTCGATCGCTCATATCGGCACGCAGCCTAACCGAGCACGCTGGTGCTGATCCGTACACGCTTCCGTTAATTCACGCATCCCTGTACTGTCGCGGCATGACCACGGCGACGGTGACCACCACGCACATGGCCGCGCTCGCGCGCCTGGGCCACGCGCTCTCCGACGAGACCCGCACCCGCATCCTGCTCGCCCTGCGCGAGGCACCGGCGTTCCCCTCGGACCTCGCCGACGCGCTCGGCGTCTCCCGCCAGGTCATGTCGAACCAGCTGGCCTGTCTCCGCGGGTGCGGGCTCGTCGAGGGAGCGAAGGAGGGGCGCAACACCCGGTACCGGCTCGCCGACCCGCAGCTCGCCGTCGCGCTCGACGACATGCTGCGCCTGGTGCTCGCCGTCGACCCGAGCTGCTGCTCCGGGAAAGGCTGCACCTGCGCATGACCGCCATCACGCTGCGGAAGCCCGTGACCCCTGAGCGCCGCGCGATCCTGCAGCGCCGCATCCGCTGGATCGTCGCCGCGACGATCACCTACAACATCATCGAGGCGATCGTCGCCCTCACCGCGGGCACCGTGGCTTCGTCGGCCGCCCTCATCGGCTTCGGGCTCGACTCCATCGTGGAGGTGCTCTCGGCAGCCGCGGTCGCATGGCAGTTCGCCGCCCCGGACCCGCACCGGCGCGAGCGCGTCGCGCTGCGCGTCATCGCGTTCTCCTTCTTCGGTCTCGCCGCGTTCGTCACCATCGACGCGGCCCGCTCGCTCCTCGGCTTCGCCGAAGCGGAGCACTCGACCGTCGGCATCGTGCTCGCCGCGATCAGCGTCGTGATCATGCCGGCGTTCTCGCTCTACGAGCGGCGCACCGGCGAAGAGCTCGGCTCCGCGTCCGCCGTCGCCGACTCGAAGCAGACGCTGATCTGCTCCTACCTCTCCGCCGCCGTGCTGGTCGGACTCGTCCTCAACAGCACCCTGGGCTGGGCGTGGGCCGACTCGATCGCAGCGCTCGTCATCGCCGGCTTCGCGATCCGCGAGGGCCTCGAGGCCTGGCGCGGCGACGCCTGCAAACGCCCGCTCTCGTCACGCGCAAGCGAGAACGCGGATGCCTGCGACTGCTGCTGAGACGCTGTCGAGTCGACAGAAGCCAATTCATTTACATTGCACTCATTGCCATGGCATGCTTCTGACATGAGCGAGCAGTTGACGACCTACTTCGATGCGCTGGTGCGACACGAGACCGAGCTCTGGAACGCCGTCGACCGGAGGATGACCGGCAGCGCCCTGCGGATGGGGCGCCTGCAGGTGCTGCGGGTCATCGCCCCGGTCGCCGGCGGCGCACGCGTGCAGGACATCGCGGACGGCGTGGGCACGACCATCGGCGCCGCGAGCCGCCTCGTCGAGCGGCTGCTCGGCGACGGGCTCGTCGGCCGCGCGCCCGATCCGGTGGACCGCCGCAGCGTGCGGGTGACGCTCACGGAGGCCGGCGCCGCCGCCCTCGCCGACTCGCTCGCCCGCTTCGAGGCGGTGCTGGCAGAGGTGCTCGCGGGCGTCGACCCCGAAGCGCTGCGCGAGGGCATCGCGGCGATCGAGCGGATGCAGGCGGCGTTGGAGGTCGCCCGATGAGCCGCACGATGCACGCCGTCGTCATCGACGCACCCGGCGGCCCCGAGGCACTGCAGCTGCGCGAGGTGCCGGTTCCCGAGGCCGCGCCGGGCCAGGTGCTCATCCGCGTGGAGGCCTTCGGGCTCAACCGCTCCGAGCTGCACTTCCGCAGCGGCGTCGGCTCTTTCGGCGACTTCCCGCGCATCCCGGGCATCGAGGCCGTCGGCGTCGTCGAGTCGGCGCCCGGCGGCGAGGTCGAGGTCGGCGCGCAGGTCGCGGCGATGATGGGCGGCATGGGCCGCACCTTCGACGGCGGCTACGCCGAGTACGTGCTCGTGCCCGCGGCGAACGTGCTGCCGTTCCGCAGCGGGCTCGACTGGTCGGTGCTCGGCGCCGTGCCCGAGATGCTGCAGACCGCCAACGGTTCGCTCACCGTCGGGGTAGGCGCGCGGTCGGGCGACACGCTGCTGGTGCGCGGGGGCACCTCATCCGTCGGTCTCGCCTGCATCGTGCTGGCGAAGCAGCGCGGCCTCACCGTGATCGCGACCACCCGCCGCGCCGACCGCGAGGGCGGGCTGAGGCTCGCCGGCGCCGACCACGTCGTGGTCGACGACGGTGCGGTCGCCGAGCGGGTTCGCGCCATCGCCCCGAGCGGCGTCGACGGTGCCGTGGAGCTCGTCGGCACGAACACCCTGCCGGACACCCTGCGGGCCACCCGCACCGGCGGCACCGTCTGCTTCACCGGAATGCTCTCGGACCAGTGGACGATCCCCGACTTCTACCCGATGGACGTGATCCCCAACGGCGTGCGGCTCACCGCTTACTCGGGCGAGGCGAGCGACCTGCCCGCCTCGGTGCTGCAGGACTTCCTCGATGCCGCCGCCGACGGCCGCGCCTTCGTGCCGCTGGCGAAGGTCTACGCGCTCGACGAGATCGTGCAGGCCCACCGCGACATGGAGTCCGGCGCGCACGCCGGCAAGCTCGTCGTGCGGATCGAGCGATGAACGCCCTGCTGAAGGGGGCGGAGCTCCGCGGCGTGCTGGCGGTGCCCGGCTCGCACGAGGGCCGCGACGCGCTGCGCGTGCGGCTCGCTCCGGCCGTCGCCGCAGGCGTCCCGGGCGTCGACTACGTCGACCAGCCGACCTTCGTGCTGCTGCCGCTCGAGTTCGATCGTGGGGTGATCGAGGTCGACGTCGCCGGTTCGCTGCTCGACGACGCCCCGGACTACGCCCGCGGCTTCGCGGGCCTCGCGTTCCACGTCGCCGACGACGCCTTCGAGTCCGTCTACCTGCGCCCGACCAACGGCCTGCGCGCGAGCCCGCCGCCGCCCCGCGATCAGCGCGCGGTGCAGTACTTCGCCTGCCCCGAGCACCCCTTCGACCGGCTCCGCGAGGAGCGCCCGGGCGCCTGCGAGGCGGCCGCCGACATCGGTCCGGGCAGCTGGCACCGGCTGCGCGTCGAAGTCGCGGCGGATGCGGTCACGGCGTCCATCGACGGCGCCGTCGTCCTGCGGGCCGCGCCCCTGCTGCCGGGCGCGCGCGGCGGCCGGATCGGCCTCTGGGTCGACATCGGCACCTCCGCCTGCTTCGCGAACCTGGTGGTCGAGCCCGCCTGAGCGACGAGCGGATGCGCCTCGCGGCGGACGCGCATCCGCTCGCTCACGAGAACACTGGTCGCATGCGCACCTGGTTCATCGGCGGCATCGCCGCTTGTCTGCTCGGCGGCGCGGCGATGCTCGTCGCGATGCTCTCGAGCGCCGTCGACATCGACAGCTGGGTCGGGGCGGTCGGCTTCGGCGGTGCCTGGCTGCTCGCGCTCGGCGCCGCGCTGCTCGGGGTGCTCGTGCTCGTCTCTGCAGCTGGCGAGACCGCGCGCAGCCTGCGAACGCGACGCTGACGACGTCCAGCAGAAGCGAGCCTCTGGCCGGAAGGCCTGCGACGACGCCTTCCGCAGGGTTTCGAGGACCCCCGGCTCCCGCACGTCCGATGCGCCCGAATCGCATGTCGGCGATGTCGCAGCGTCCCCGGCGTACGGTCGCCCCATGACCTCGACGACGCCAGCGGATGCGACCCCGAACGAGCTTGCATGGGTCGAGCACGCGATCTGGTGGCGGCTGTACCCGCTCGGCTTCGTCGGCGCATTCCCCGAGCGGGCCTCCGGACCCGCGACCGCCGACGAGCACCGACTGCTGCGGCTGATCCCGTGGCTCGATCACGCCATCGAACTCGGCGCCTCCGGTATCGCGCTCGGGCCGATCTTCGCGTCGTCGACGCACGGCTACGACACCCTCGACCACTTCCGCATCGATCCTCGGCTCGGTGACGACGCGGACTTCGAGACCTTCGCGCAGGAGGCGCACGCGCGGGGGCTGCGGGTGCAGCTCGACGGCGTCTTCAACCACGTCGGCCGGGAGCATCCGCTCGTCGCCGAGGGCTCGCCCCTGCTGCGGCGCGATGCCAGAGGCGGGCTGGCGGCGTTCGAGGGCCACGACGCGCTCGTCGAGCTCGATCACGACCGCGCCGAGGTGCGCGCCCTGGTCGTCGGCGCGATGCGCCACTGGCTCGACCGCGGCGCCGATGCCTGGCGGCTCGACGCCGCCTACCGTGTCTCGCCGTCGTTCTGGTCGGCGGTGCTGCCCGAGGTGCGGCGCAGCCACCCCGAGGCCTGGTTCGAGGCCGAGGTGATCCACGGCGACTACGCCGCCTTCGCCCGCGATGGCGCCGTCGACAGCGTCACCCAGTACGAGCTCTGGAAGGCGGTGCGCTCGAGCATCGAGCAGCGCAACCTCTGGGAGCTGGCCTGGTCGCTCGGTCGGCACAATCAGATGCTCGCCGCCTTCGCCCCCTCGACCTTCGTCGGCAACCACGACGTGACCCGCATCGCCTCGGCGATCACCGACCCCCGGCACCATCCTCACGCCGTCGTGCTGCTGGCGATGCTCGGCGGCACGCCCACGGTCTATGCGGGCGACGAGTGGGGCTTCACCGCGGTGAAGGAGGAGCGCGCCGGCGGCGACGACGCCATCCGCCCCGAGTTCCCGGCCGAGGGACCCGGCGGTCTCGTCGCGCCCGACGACGCCGTGCTGCACCTGCACCAGGAGCTGCTGAGCCTGCGCCGCCGGCACCCGTGGCTGCATCGCGCCACCACGGCCGAGCCGCGCCACCTCAGCAACGAGCACCTCGAGGTCGACGTGATCGCCGGCGACGAGCGCCTCACGATCGCGCTCAACCTGCAGGACTCCCCCGCGCCTCGGCGGCCGGGAGCGCTGCTGGCCGCCGACGACGTCACCCGGGCCTCGGGCGACGCGATCGCCGCGCACGGCTGGGCCGTCATCGACTGAGCGCTGACCGGAGTCGCTCAGACGAACGGACGCCGATCCAGCACGAGCCGCAGCGGTGTCGGCGTGCGCACCAGCTCGGGCAGCGCCCGCTGCAGCTCGGCGACCGCGCTGAGCGCCCCGCCCACGGCGTGCAGGTCGTCGAACCCCGCAGTGCGCTGATAGGCAGGGTCGAGCAGCACCTCGGCCAGCCGCCCCGCGACGAGGGCGAGGGCGTCACGCACCTCCCCCATCCGGTGCCCGCTCTGCAGCGCCGCCCGGTGCAGGCTGTAGGCCCAGTCGATCTCGGCGAAGCCCACCTGCTCGCCGTCGCCGATCGCGACCGGCGAGCGCTCGAGCAGCTCGAGGCAGCTGTCCACGACGGCGGCCGCGTGCGGCAGCGGACGCCCGAAGTGCACGAACATGAAGTGGTAGTGGAAGGCGCCGCCGAGGTTGGCGAACCGACCGGGCTCGGCCTCGATCGGCAGCATGCGGTCGCGCAGCCAGAACCCGGTGGCCGGGTCGGCGTTGCGCTCGAGCCAGCCGAAGTAGGCGTCGAGCCAGCCGGGCCGCGGCTGCTCGGTGAGCACGAGCGCCGCGGGGCCGCCGACGCCCGCGTGCGAGGAGCCCCAAGGGTCGCCCCAATCGAGGCCGTCGAGGAACGGCGCGACCGCCTCGGGGGTGCGCAACTCGTCGAGGAAGCGCAGCGGATGCGCGGGCCGGGCATCGAGCAGCTGCAGCGCCGCGACGAGGTGCGCGGTGGTGTGCACCGGCGAGTGCGTGGCGTCGGCGAACGCGCCGGTCGCCGGGTCCTGGAACGAGCGCACCTGCGCGATCAGCTCGGCGCGCTCCGCATCCGCCGTCGGCATCCGGTCGAGCGTGTGCAGCATGACGACGGCGTTCGAGACCCCGTAGGCGTTCGAGGTCGGCCTCTCATGCGGGCGGCTGCGCGCCGACCAGCGCGAGAAGCCACCGCCCTCCACCCGATGCTCGTCGAGCAGCTCGAGCAGTGCGCTCACGAAGGGGGCGAAGTCGAGGGCGGCGGTCATGGGGCCATCCTGCCGCGCACCGGCACGGGGCGCAGCCGTGGCAGCCAGCAGCGCACGGCGTCGCGGTAGGCGGCGAAGTCGGGCCCGAAGCGCCGCTCGAGGTCGGCCTCCTCGTGCGGGCGCACCACGTGGTTCCAGACGAGCGAGCCGAGCAGGGCGTAGAGCACGACCAGCCACGACGAGGCGATGAGCCCCACGGCCGCGCCCTGCACGATGCCGGCGAGCGCCATCGGGTTGCGCACGAAGCGGTACGGCCCCGCGATCACGAGACGGTTCGGCATGGCCGCCGGCAGCGGGGTACCTCCGCCGCGCGTGCTCATGGCGAAGGCCGACCAGAGGCCGAGCCCGCTCGCGAGCACGAGCACGACGATGCCGAGCGCGTCGAGCCCGGGCGGGAGCGCCATGCCGACACCCCAGCGCCGCTCGATCAGCGCGATCACGAAGGGCAACAGCCCGAGAAAGAAACCCCAGAACACGCCGATCTGCGCGAGCGTGGCGGCCACGTGCGCCAGCACCCCGCGACGAGCGGATGCGGGCCGGAACGCGAACGGACCCGCCACGATCCACTCGGTCGGCAGCCGCCCGGCGAGCACGAGGCTCAGCGCGAGGGCACTGCCGCCGGAGGCGGCGAGCATGGCCAGCGCGCCCCATCCGGCCGCTCCGGTGACGGTCGCGTAGGCGACCATCGCGGCGGCGACCAGGGCCGTCCATCCGCTCGCCACGATCGCCGCGGGTCGCCAACCGAAGGCGGCGAGCGCCGAGGCGAGCACGAAGAGCGGCAGGTCGAGCAGCGCGACGGGCAGCGGATCAAGACCGCCGAGCGTCGCCTCGCGCACCCACGGCAGCAGCGGCACGGCGCACCACCAGGCCGCGCCGGCGACCGCCTGCACGGCGAAGTAGGCCCGACCCCAGCGCATCCGTCGACCGTATCGGGCTTTCGTAGACTGAGCGGATGCCCGATCGACCGCTCACGCCCGAGGAGCAGCGCGCCGAGCGCCGCCGCGGCATCCTCGACGCGACCGCCGCGCTGCTCGCGAGCACCCCGGTCGCCAAGCTCTCGATCGGCGACATCGGCCGCGCCGTGGGCCTGGCCACCTCGAACGTGCTGCGGTACTTCGAGTCGCGCGAGGCGATCCTGCTCGATCTGCTCGACGAGCAGCAGAGCGGATGGGCGGCCGCCCTCGACGAGCGCATCGCGCCCTCCGAAGCCCCGCTCCCCGAGCGCGCCGCCGCGGCCGCCCGCCTGCTCGCCGAGTCGCTCGAGGAGCGCCCGGTGCTCTGCGAGCTGCTCACCGCGCGCTCGGCCGTGCTCGAACGCGACGTCTCCGTGCACGTGCTGCTGCGGCACCGCTACGCGGCCGCCGACGTCGAGGAGTCGCTCGTGCCGGTCGTGCGCCGGCTGCTGCCGGAGGTCGTGCCGCATCGCGCGCACCGGCTCGTCACCACGACGCTGCTCGCCGTGCCGGCGGTCTGGCCGCAGACGCATCCCTCCCGCTCGCTGCTCGCGGTCTTCGAGGCCGACCCGCTGCTCGCGCGCGAGCAGCGCGGCTTCGCCGATGCGCTGGCGCGGCTCGTCGAGGACGTGGCGCTGGGGCTCGTCAGCCGAGGCTGACGGGGCCGCTGACCTGAGGCTTCGCGGGTGATGCGACGCACTCCCCGCCGAACCCGAATCGGCGAGGAGCGCGTCTGCTCGCGGCACCCCTGCCGCGGGACGCTCGGCTCGGTGACGACGAGCCGTGCGCGTTCTAGATGGCCCGGTACGACCCGGCTCGTTCGACGAGGCCGGCGAGGGCGTGGATGGTGTCGGTCTCCGTGAGGATGCCGGCGCTGTGCTGAGCGGCGATCTGCTCGAGCTGATCCGTGAGCCGTCGCGCCTCGCGACGATCCGTGACACGCAGGTCGAAGAGGGCGTGATGGGTGGCGGTCAGCGCGGCGCCGACCGGATCGGTGTCGATCTGCTGGGCCGTGCCGAAGTCGCTCATGCGCGGCTAGGCGGTGCGCGCCGCGGTTCGGGCGGCGCTGCGGGCGAGCTCGTAGTCGGAGGAGCCCTCCGAGGCGCGCAGGGTGACCATGCTGACGAGGCGCTTGTGGCGGTGGATCGGATCGATGCGCCACTGCCCGCACCGCTCGAGCGCGGAGTCGACGAGCACGGCATCGGCCGCGGTCTCACGGGGCGCGGTCGTCTCGATGACGCTGCGGGCGAGGAGGTTGCGGTGCAGGTCGGCGACCTCGATGATCACGGTCGGCACCCCGGCGCTGCCGGGGCGGCTGTACACGGCGACCGTGTGGGCCAATTCGGCGCGGTCGCGCGGCAGCGACGGCAGCGTCGCCATGCCGGAGTCGAGCGCGGTGCGGAGGATGGTCACAGGGTCACCGCCGCGATGATGCCCGCAGCGCCCGTGGCGGCGATGCCGGCCATCAGCGCTGCGGCCTTGAGGAGTGCGGCGTCACGGGCGGAGCGGGCCGGCTCGGCCGACTGCTGGCCCCGCTGTACTGCGGAGCGCTCGAGCGCACGCTCGGCGGCCTCGCGGGAGCGGAACGAGCCCAGCACCTCGCCGACGTTGGTGGTGGCGTGGAAGCGGGCGTCGATGCGCTCGATCGTGCCGGTGAACTCGCCGTCGGTCTGGCCCACGGTGAAGTCGGGCTCGACGTCCCGCCATGAGGTGCGGCTGTACATGGCGATGGTCATGGCGGTCTTCCTTTCGTCCGGCCGATTGTTCGACCTGCAAAGCATCGCATATAGCTAGGTGAACTAGCAAATAGTGAAGCAAGATTGTTTTCGAGGCACCAGGATCCTCAGTGACGGAATGCGCGATCGGGCGGATGCGGCCGTTGTCACGTCCGTCGAGACGCATCGGTTGCGGCGGCTTAGAGTGCTTCCATGAGCAGCGAGGACGGCGGAGGCTCCTCCGGCTACTGGTACGAGGGCCGCGAGTCCTTCTCGAGCGTCGAGGTGCTGAACCTGCTGCGCCGGTACCGCACGGAGGAGGGCGCGATGCGCGCCCGCACCCGCGATTCGATGGGCATGGGCGAGACCGATCTGCTGACGCTGCGCTTCCTGCTGAAGTCGCAGCGCGAGGGCAAGGTGGTGCTGCAGCGCGACATCGTCGCGTTCCTCGGCATCTCCTCCGCCTCGGTCACCGCGCTCGTCGACCGGCTCGTGAAGGGCAACCACGTCGAGCGGCATCCGCATCCGAAGGATCGGCGCGCCACGATCATCCTGGCGACCGAGGAGTCGGAGCACGAGGTGCGCGAGACGCTCGGGGCGATGCACCGGCGCATGATCAACATCGTCGACGACCTCGAGCAGTCCGAGCTCGACGCGGTCGCGAAGTTCCTCACCGGCATGATCTCCGCCGTCGGCGAGTCCAAGTCCCTCGACGAGGAGCTGCGCGACGTCATCCGCGAGGACAAGGCCGCCAAGCAGGAGCGCGACGGGGACTGACGCGACCGCGGACGGGGTACGTGCGGCGCACCTGACCTTCCGCTGGCCTTTCGGTGAACTTGCGTTCCGTCGTCCACAATGGGTGACAGACAGGTGACCGAGAGGGGGCCACGCATGCAGCGCGAGCAGTCCACCAGCGATCTCCGGCCCATCGCCGATCGCCCCGGCCGCACCGATCAGGTCGTCGGCGCGGTCGACGCCCTGCGCCGCGCCGAAGCGCACCTCGTGCGCCGCCGGCAGGTCGGCGTCGGCCTCTCCGATGTCGACCGCACCGCCCTGCGCCTGATCATCGAGCAGTCCGCGCACGCCACCCCCGCGACGCCGACAGACCTCGCACGCCACCTCGGCATCTCGACCGCCTCGACCACCGCGCTCGTCGACCGCCTGGTCCGCGACGGACTGGTCGAGACGCACCCGCACCCGGTCGATCGGCGCAAGAAGACGCTCGCGCCCACCGCCGGCACGAGGCATCCCGACGAGGTCGGCGGCCTCACCGCCGCCATCCGCGAGGTCGCCGCGGACCTCTCCGACACCGAGGCGCAGCTGCTCATCGGCGCGCTGGCCCGCATCACCCGCGCCGTCGACGATGAGGAGACCGTCTGATCCGCTCTGCGGAGCCTCCGACGGTCGCTACGCCTCCGGCGCGAAGCGGTACCCCATGCCCGACTCGGTGAGCAGGTGCCGCGGCTGCGCCGGGTCGACCTCGAGTTTGCGGCGCAGCTGGGCCAGGTAGAGGCGCAGGTAGCCGGTGTCCGCTACGTGCTCGCTGCCCCAGATCTCGGTGAGCAGCGTCTGGCGGGTGACGAGCCGCCCGGGGTTGCGCAGCAGCAGCTCGAGCACCTTCCACTCGGTGGGGGTCAGGCGCACCCGCTCCCCCGCGCGCTCCGCCGAGCGCGCCGCGAGGTCGACGGTCACCTCGCCGAACATCACCACCGGCTCGGCGTCCTGGCCGGGAACGCGCCGGGTGAGCGCTCGGATGCGGGCCAGCAGCTCGTCCATCGCGAAGGGCTTGGTCACGTAGTCGTCCGCCCCCGCGTCGAGCGCCTCGACCTTGTCGGCCGCCCCGGTGCGCCCCGAGACGACCAGGATCGGCGCCGTGCTCCAGCCGCGCAGCCCCTCGATCACCTGCACGCCGTCGAGCCGGGGCATGCCGAGGTCGAGCATCACGAGGTCGGGTCGCTCGTCGATGGCGAGGCTCAGCGCCTGGCGGCCGTCGGCGGCCACCACGACCTCGTAGCCCTTGGCGCCGAGGGTGATGCGCAGCGCGCGCAGGAACTGGGGGTCGTCATCGGCGACGAGGATCTTCACGCGTCGGGCTCCTTCTGCTGAGCGGATCCGGCCGTGCCGCCGGCGGGGCGAGCGGATGCGCCGCCGCGATCGTCGTCGCCGCGAGCGGATGCGCCCGCGAGCGGCAGCGTCACCACCATCGTCGTGCCGCCGCCCGGGGTCTCCTCCGCGCGCAGCGCCCCGCCCATGCCCTCGGCGAAGCCCTTGGCGAGCGCGAGCCCCAACCCGAGGCCGGTGAGGTTGTCGCTGTCGCCGAGGCGCTGGAACGGCACGAAGACGTCGTCGCGGCGCTCGGGCGGGATGCCCGGGCCGCGGTCGACGACGCGGATCTCGGCGCTGCCGGCGAAAGCGCTCGTGGTGATGCGCATCCGCTCGTCCGACGGCGCGTAGCGGGCCGCGTTATCGAGCAGGTTCACGAGCACGCGGCGCAGCAGACCCGCATCCGCTCGCACCGCCTCGATGCCCTCGTCGAGATCGAGCTCGACGTCACCGGGACCGAGCGCGAGCTCGTCGAGCGCCGCGAGCACCGCCTCGCCGGGGTCGACGTCGTCGAGCACGACGCCGAGCACGCCGGCCTGCACGCGGCTGACGTCGAGCAGGTCGGTGAGCAGGGCCGCGAGCGAGCGCAGCGACTCGTCGGCGGTGTCGATGAGCTCGCCGCGGTCGGCCGCGGGCAGCCGCTCGGTGCGCAGGCCCGTGACGGCGGCGCGGGCGGCGGCGAGCGGGCGGCGCAGGTCGTGGCTCACGGCCGAGAGCAGCGCGGTGCGCACCCGGTCGGTCTCGGCGAGCGGGCCGAGCTCGCTGGCCGTCTCGCTGAGGGTCTCGCGCTCGATGACGGCCTCGAGCTGCGCCGCGATCACGCCGAGCAGCCGGCGCTCGCTGGCCGCGAGGTCGCCGCCGTGCAGCTCGAGCTCGCCGCGGCCGCCGACCGGGATGCGGGTGGTGCGGCCGACCGGCTCGCCGTCGGTCGCGATGGTGTCGGCGTCGATGATGAGGCGCACCCCGGCGAGCCCGAAGGCCTCGCGGGTGCGGCTGATGAGCGCCTGCACCGCACCCTGCCCGCGCAGCACGCTGCCGGCCACGGTGGCGAGCAGCTCGCTCTCGGCGGCGGCGCGTCGGGC
>Ga0265798_10001830_pt1 | contig 32254 bp, 40 predicted proteins | sample P3T30metagenome_FD_192430 | JGI IMG/M metagenome (GOLD analysis project Ga0265798, IMG submission 192430) | Plant litter microbial communities from East Loma Ridge, Irvine, California - P3 T30 | ecosystem: Environmental > Terrestrial > Plant litter > Unclassified | place: USA: California... | reverse complement strand
CGATGCTAGAGCAAGTCTTCGTGTATGATTTTGTTGAGCAGTCAAATCTAGGTTGGTGAACATAGTGTTGCTTGCGGTTGTCACGTAGATGGAAGACTTTTCAGGTGTAATGTTGTTGTTGGTGTTTGTTGTGTTGAGCTTGAGCGTCCGTTTGCTCTTTCCTCTTTCGCACAGCGCGACTTCTCAAATAACAACAACCAATTTTTCACATCACCTTACATTGCAATAATTCCAACCACATGGCAGAGGTCTGTACAGCTTTACGGGGTATTTAAACACTTACAGCACGCCGGCCGATCTCCCGCCCACCATGGACGAAGCACGCACCTTCTTCGACATGCTGCTTCCACTGTCGAACGACGCTCTCAAATCAGACACCCGCCAGAAGGTGTTCCAGATCATGAACGATAAGCAGCTCCACAGCGTTATCGCATCCATTCTATCACAAGGGTCGGATCGGGGGCATAAGGAAGAAGTCACGGCGCTCTTGTTGGACAGGATGGCGAAAGCAGCGACGACTGATGCAGCCGCGCGCAATGGTGATGAGACAGCGGAATCTGGTGAGTGGAATACTCAGGCTCATATAAACGTGCTAAAACACAACAAATAGCCTTCTACGGAGCCCGGAGACCGCGCAGCAGTCAGGCAAGAGACGCGGTTCAGCAACAACGTCACCCGTCAAGCGCAAGCGGAGGATGAACGATTCAGCCGCAGAAAAGGATACACCAGCTTCAGCCAAGAAACCCCAGACAGTCGGTTGGCCAGGTATGCTTGGAGAATGCCTCGTGCAGCCACCAAGGTCCGAGAATATCGCGAGCTTCGTTCGGCCCTCCGATCTTCTTCTCTGGCTACCAAACGCATATGGGTCCGGAATTGTAAAAGGGCTTGTCAGATCTCCCAGACCCTCTCGCCAACGCGCTTCAGAGCTCCTTCTACAGCACCTATCTAGCAGATGAAAAGAGGTTGCTGTATTTCAAAGCCATGGTGCGAGATCCGGAAGCGAGTCTCAACCGTGGTTTCTGCGTCCGCCAGAAAGTGCTCCTGAGAGTCACAGCAGACGAGAAGTACGTCGAGGCGAATGGAAACATTTCCAGGACATGCGAAAACTGTCTGAAGAAGCAGCACATGTGCGTGAGACTGGTCAAGGTGAACAACGAGCTGAAGCTGGCATTATTTCCCTTGCCCGTGCAGCATCGCAGCGGCAGGAAGGAGACAGACATGGCGTATTTGTCCTGCCCTGAAGACGAGGGACGAATCGAGGCGATGGTGTAGTATCAGACTGAGAGTTTCTTGTGCCATTCCTTTAGTAGAGAGCCATGAATGTCTGTACCAAAAGGTAGCGCAAGCTGTATAAATCTTCGCGTGCGAAGTGAACAGCGAGCTGAATGTTTGCAGTAATCTGAATTGCCTGTATTCATGGTCTTAGTTTTGCAACTAAAGACTGATGTATTCTCTTACTTAGGTTCAGACTGCGGGCCACGTGATAGCGCGTCCGTTTGTACTAGTCGTTATTGTTCTCCACCTCGCCTTCACCGCGACGCGCTCTGGATTTTATCTGACAAGCTCGCGACTCTTTTGATCCGTCCTTAAGCTTCCTCTACCTCATTTAAACAACATGGCAGACGCAGCAGAGAGCTACTTCAAGCTGTTGCTGACCCTAAGCGGTGACCCAGCATTCGTGGAGGCGCGCAAGGTAACGCTACGCATCTTTACTACTCACTGTATGTCCGTGTGGAGTTTCGGCTGACTTAGCTTCCTAAACCTTCAGAAAATTCTCGACAGTCTATCGGATAGTGATCTTGAACAGCTCGTGAAGTATGGCATCCGTCGCACGTTCACTAGAGATGATTCTGAAACGATTGCCCTGGTCCTACTCGATATAGTTTCGGTCGAGAAGCCAGTCAAAGACAAGAGCACAGCCAGGCTGAGCTTTGGCGAGACGCTCAGGCAGATCAAGACCGAAGTCGACGAAGACGTGCCTGAACCGACGGTGCAAGGTACGGCGAAATATTTATTCCGAGCACATCAGCATGCTAATTCAACATGATGGACCAGCCTCCTGCCACCAAAGAAGTGCCTAGCAGCTCCTCATCACCGGACAACCAGGGTCACGACACGAACAAGAGACCGCTACAGTACGGCCCCCGAAGTCGCTCGTAAAAGGACAAATTTAGCCAGTATGAACTTGGCCGACATTCTAGAGCCATTCGTGGAGCCAGATATCGCCCCTGCTTCAAGCCAGCACCCCGCCCACTATGAAGAGACAGAGCAGACCGCAACCTGGAGCGGCATACCTACCGGTAGTCAAGTCCCCTTCAGGCCTGCCGATCAAGCAGCCCAAGTAGCCCGACGCCGCACTGGTCCGATCCTTGACATCGAGATGGTACTCGGCATTCCAGACACTGACGGCAACCTCGTTCACACAGACCTCTCTATCTTCGGCACATCACCAGAGTCCATCACGGCCAGGTTCCAGACGGACTTCTTATCCACTCATCGCCACCGCAAGGTCTACGACCGCCTGCGAGGGAATCTCGACATGTACTTTCCCAGGTTCCCGTGCATCAACATGTTCTTGCATGGAGCGAACAACAGCAAGGATATTCCTATTGCATCGACGATGGCTGGAGGCGACAAGATGCGGGCATGTGATGGGTGCACTACTTCAAAGCGACTGTGTGTTCGTCTCGAGCGCATTGAAGACAACGGTATGAAATTGGTGGTTTATCCTTTAGCAGAGAAATATCGCAGCGGCAGGGACTGGACTCAACTGGCGTTCTGGGTCAGGGAGCCTTAGATATGATCTGATTCTCCGTAGATGATGTCTGTCGAGACGTCAAGTAGTAGGGTGGGTGCAGGAAGTGAAGGTTGCGCTAAAGGATGTTCGGTTGTGGTATTTAATTGGGCGGAGTCTTGATGGAACTTGCAAGAGTGACTGAGACGTACAATCTGCGGGTCCTCTCGTCCTTCAAAAAGTCGATTAATGCTCTCAGAGTCCGGGAGTCTTGGTGTTTTGATTGGGTACTGGTTGTCACTTGACGACGCGCCCGTTTGCTCCCGCCTTCTTAACCCCACAACCTTCCCCAAATTGTTTCCGTGTCCAGAAATATCCCCGAACCTTTTCCAGTCAATGTAGCGCAAACGTTCAGCACCATGTCAACCACGGCAGAGAGCCTTTTCAAGGTGCTCCTCGAGCTCTCCAGCAACCCAACGCTCGTCGGCACGCGTGAAAACTTCCTCGCAAGCAACACTCATGCGGACCGCCAGACTCTAGTCAATGACACCATTGGCGATGATCTACTTCGATGGAACCCAAACAAGCTGTTGCTAGCCATGTTCGATATTGCGGCGGAAGAGCAAAAAGCGCGAGCACGAGAGGAGGAGAAGAGTGCGGACAATGAGATGGCAGCAGTCAAGGGCGAGACCAAGATCGTGGCCAATGACGATTCAACTATGCGAAACGCTACCAGAGGTTAGTTTCATGTAGTGCCCGGACCTCGCACATATACTGACACGGTCGTCTAGAACAACCACGCGCGGGAGCATCATAGCGAGCCACAAGTTGAACGCGCCGGAAAGAGCGTCACCGCCGGGCCCAGCAACGAAGAAGCGGAAAGCGACAACGGAATCCCGACAAGGAATTAAACGTCTGAAACGGGTGAAGCCTTTTCCAAGTACTCCTTCACCTACGACACCGGAAGAAGCAGAGATTGTGGACTCCAGTTCTGACGAAGAGGAGGACATAGAGGTGCAGCGCACAGCTAAGTTAGCTTCGAGCTTGATAACGGCGACTCAGCTGCAGAAGCGACCGCCGAGGAGAGGGAAGAACCGGAATAGGCGCCTACCTGTACCCGACATCGACATAGTTCTTTGGGTGCCGGATAACCCAGATCAAAGCTCAGGCATATGGAAAGACATAGCAGATGGATCCGATGTGCCCTCTGATCTCGGCCAGAGTATGCTCAAGATCTTTAACGGCGCCTACCGCAAACCAAAACAAGAGAAAAGCTACGGTGTGATAGTACGCAACCCGGACCGAATCATGAGGCTGGAGTGCTGTGTCAATCGTGCAATTATCAACAAATAGAGCTGCCCAGAAACGAGAATCATGTCAGGCGGTGACATGACCAGGGCGTGTGATCAGTGCATCAGAAAGAGACGGCTTTGTACTAGGCTGTACAAGGTCAGCGACGTTGTCAAGTTCGCTGTCTACCCTTTGCCTGAGAGCGCTAGGAACGGCAAGCAATGGACTGACCTGGCATTCTGGAGTCAGGGTTGAAGGAAAGCACGCTCATGTTACTGGGTGTCAGTGTCAAGGCTGAGATGGCAGAGAGGGAAGAGTATGATGTACCTGAGCTTGTGGATTTCCATTACATCCATATACGTCTGTCCTTTCCTGGTGTACCAATTGTGGCGAAAGTTGCGCAAGAGATGCAAAGTACTATAGTCTGTGAAAACTAGTGCTCCGCGCAGTCTTACGCTCTTTATACTTTTGCCAAACTATGTGTCATCGGGTCCATCCTAAGAGCCTTCAGGCCGTGCGATTGGGTGCCACGTGACGGCGCGCTCGTTTGCTCTCACTTGTTTTGCTCGTCAGACGCGACTAAATTTCGCGTCATCAGCATCACCTCCAAACCTACCTCACCTACCTCACCTACACCACCTCAAAATTTTGAGGTCCGCACTTCCAACATGTCCACGACTACGGAGAGCCTGTTCCAGGCGCTCTTGAATCTCTCGGGCAACCCTGCGCTCGCACACGCGCGCAACAACGTCTTCTCTGGCACCAGCATGGAGGACCTACAGACGCTAGTAAACTACAGCATGGGAGACAGCAGACTGAGACGAGACCCGAAAAGGATCCTTGCAGCGGTGTTCGACATTATCGCGGACGAGAAGACAACTGCCAGAGAATCCGATGCCGACGAAGAGGCATTCACCTTCAAGCGCGAAGATGGTGGCGGTCGCATGCAGCAGGTGGAGGCTCAAGGTAAGGGCGCCTGGATGAAGTGGATATCGCAAGCATACTGATAGAAGCCATAGAACAGTCCCGCGGTCGCAGCGCTTTCTCCAGCCGGCGTACAGCATCTGGACCGAGTGTTCAAGGGCCAGGAGCGGAGCTACAGCGAGACCATAGACGTGGCAAAAGACAGAGAACGGGGATTACCGGTGACGCCATCCTTCAACCAGTCTTTGGGTGTGATGATCAAAGCGTGGGTTCTGAAACGACGACCATTTCCCAACGACCGGCTTCCTCGAGCCGACACCATGATCCAACAACAGGCTTTCCGCTTGGCTTGTTCCACAAAACACCGGCCAAGGCGAGCGCACAAGATAAGCGAGACAAGAACGATCAGAAGCAGCCAGAATTTATTCTTTGGGTACCAGGCGAGGACGGTAACGGGATGTGGGGGCCTGACGCCTCGCCCGCCATACGCTCGAGGTTCCAGACCAACTATCGCTCATCCGAAAACCACCGGAGCATATTCGCCCGATTTCTGAAAGACGAAGAGAAGCACCTGAAAGAGAAGATCTGCGTCAATTTCAAGGTTTACTATGGTGGCTCATCCACTGACCAGTGTGAGTGGACGCAGGCAAAGGGAAACGAGCGGGAGACGTGTGATAAATGCATCAGGCTAGGCCGTCTTTGCGCGAGGCTTGCGAAGATTGATGGAGTCGTCAAGCTGGCGATCTATCCACTACCGTCGAGGTTCCGCATTGCAAGACGGCCGGACGAGATAGAGTTCTGGTGTGTCGGACGAGCTTGAGGCAGAGCGTGGGGCTGGGACAATAGTGGCGGCGATGATCTCGGTGTCTGTATACAATTACACGGAATCATGTCAGAGTGTACGATTGAAAAAAGTTGGGGAGTTCGGGATCTGTCCTAAGGATTTGGGTGACGAGTCTGTTCGATATACTGTACGAGGTGGGAACTTTACAACTAGCTGTCGTTGTGCAGTAGAGCAAACCCATTCCCACTCTTCGGAGTCTTCGCTGCACCCTGCTGTCTCTGATCCATCTTCCTCTTCTTTCTATCCGCCTCCCTGGCCTGCCTCTTCTTCTTCTTATTCGACACCTGCTCAACCGGCACCTCAACACCCACAGACGTGTAAATCTCCTCAACTAGTTCCCTCAAGACGTCAGGCTCGACGCGCACGCGTTTCGCTTGACCCGGCACCATGAAGCTATCGGCGATCGACGGCAGTGAAGACATCTGTTTCTGCAGGCGCGAGAGCGATTCGTATAGAGCGGAGTTTTGGTTCTCGTTGATGGCTAGCCAGATGGCGACGGTTTGCTTGAGTATGCGTAGCGAGTAGATGGCGGCGTGTAGGCGAGCTGTGAGTTGCACGAACGTCCAAGAATTATCAAAGTCACCGTTGAGGACTCGCATCACCAGCGGTACTGCTGGTGGCGTGTTGAGCTCGCCCAAGACCAGGCTTAGAGCGAATAGCGGCCAGAGCAGTTGCGTGTCAATAGCTCTCGATTCAGCCCATCTTACAGAGGCAGTCACTCGCTCGACAGTTTCCTTTATTGGTACTTGGAGATTTTGCGCAGTGTAGCAATTGATGTCCTGGGGTGAGACATGTTGTGCTTTCCTTCGATATTCATGGATAGTTGATGACGGAGTGAGAATTGAGTGCGCAACGGTCCGGACTTCCTGAGCCACGTTCCATGCGGATGCTTGATTTGGGTCCTCCACGAGTAACGGCAGGTACACAGAGACCTCCAGGTCACCCAACAGTGCCTGGTGTACGAATTCGGATATCCGCACGTCAAGAACCTGCATCTCAGGCGGTAGACTGCTATGTCTTGCTAAGTAAACAGGATCGACGACAGCTGCGATATAACGTCCGCGGAACTCCACATATGGAGCGGAGTCCACATCTATACCTTGGGCAGCGAGCAACAACTGTGCATGTCCATCTAAATTCCGCTGTTGAATAGCATACGCAAACGGGACCAAGCTCTGCAACTGAAATTTCTTCGCAATTACGGATGGAGAGTGGGCCTTGAAATTCGATGGCGACTCAGCATCCTGGAAGAGTACTATCAAGGTCTCGGACTGGTAGTCGAAGAGCAGCAGGTCGGTGTCGGATGTGAAGATGATAGATCGAGGAATGTTCTTTGCAAGGAGGGCACAGGAATCATCAGCCTCACCTGGAACCAGTCGAGTCCTTGATGCAAATGGCGATGCAGCTAAGGCTTCCCTCAGCGAAGGAGCAAGAAAGGCGTAGGAAGTGGTACCGAGAAACGTTGGTATAGGACATGCATCCGTGGCATAACTAGCTCGCAGCTGTTGGATTCGTCGATTGTTCTGCTCTGTCCGTGCCAGCCGCTCGGCTCTTTTGGCGTGTGGCAGGGCGCCATCGAATAATATTGTCGATCTGACCACAAAGGCATGTTAGCATTTGCTATCTGCAAGCCTGAAAGTCATGACTTTGCGTTGCGCAAAGTTTGTGTTCAGCACCAGTACGTTCATTCTGTCGAGGTGATGACAATGTATATCTGCAGCATGTGCTTGAAGAAGCGGTGTAAAGTACACTTGACTCGAGATGCGTTTGGCTCACCTGCCGCCCATACAGATCCATCACACTGCATGTGGTGCTCGAGGTCTTTGATTTTGGGACGCATGCAGGAGCTTGCATACCCGGACCGCCTTTTGCTTTTGGCGTACAGTGGCTGCATGATGGTCTATGGGTACCTGCAATATGAGGACCACAACCATTATGACACCAGAAATAGACGCGAGAAGTTCTTTATTTCACTTCATAGCTCCGAGACCATGCTGGAAACCAGTCATAGGAGTGCACAGAGAACAGTCTAGCGCAGCGCGTGGGGAAGTCCAAATGCCACTCACACCTTGATGCCGTGGTCCTCAAGGGAGCTCAGCCAATTGATAGCCTCGTTGTTGATATCGTCGTAGGAAGGTACCCGCGATTGATTGGCCGCAGCAGCAAGAGCAAGCTTATGAGCCTGATATGCCAGGCCCGGTCCGTCAACAATAGCTGTGTATCCTTCAAGTTGTTGTGATGTACAAAGAGTACTGTAGGCTCCCAACCGCCCAGCAAGACCCTGAATCCCCATGGCGGACGAAGTGGAGAAGGCGTGAACGAATGTCTGGATCCTGAGCGACTTGAGACGAGAATAGGTGTTGGGATAGGCCGATACGGTCCAGACGTCAAACCCTGAGTGGTTGAGCTTCGGTCGGCAGAGCGAGACTGGGCGACACGTGATGGCTAAGCCGATGGTATTCGTGATGTTGCCACAGGCCTTGGTCGCAGCCATCCGCTGTTGGGAAAATGTTGAGGTGGCAGCGAAAAGTGCGGATCTCCTTCCCTACCCGAGCTAGTGGAGACGCACTAACATCGTCATCCCGCGTGGAGGGGAAGGCGCGAAGCTGCCCCTCGGTGAGCTAAAAGTTACCAACGGTCTGCAGCTGTCAACCAAACTTTTCACAACCAAGTGCTTCAACTGCACCCTCTATAAACTTCAAGCATTCACACATCAATCATGAGTGTACGCACAGTCGAACTCAAGCCCTTCCAGGACCAGAAGCCAGGCACGTAAGTAAAACAAGCTCTTTCACATCAGCTACTATGTTCAGTTGCTTCAATTACGAACAAGCTGTATCGTGTGGACAAAGTTGACCAATATTAGTTCTGGCCTACGCAAGAAGGTCAAGGTCTTCCAGCAGGACCACTACTCAGAGGCTTTCATTACCAGCATTCTCCTCTCTATCCCGGAAGGCGTCAAGGACTCGTTCCTCGTCATTGGTGGTGATGGCCGCTACTGGAACCCAGAGGTCACCCAGCTCATTGCAAAGATTGGTGCCGCATACGGCGTCAAGAAGCTCTTGATCGGCCAGAATGGCATCCTCAGCACACCGGCCGCCAGCCATGTCATTCGGATACGGAAGGCCACTGGTGGTATTCTGCTGACAGCCAGCCATAATCCTGGTGGTGAGTACTTTCGGGAGAGCTTGTAGAGGTTTGAATGACACAGACTGACCCGGAATAGGCCCTACCGAAGACTTCGGTATCAAGTACAACCTCGCCAACGGTGCACCGGCACCCGAGAGCGTCACCAACAAGATCTATGAGACCTCCAAGACCCTCACCTCTTACAAGATTGCCGACATCCCGGACATCGACCTGGGCAAGATTGGCACACAAAAGTACGGCGACCTCGAGGTTGAGATTCTCCACTCCACAGAGGACTACTTGAAGATGCTGAAGGACATCTTCGACTTTGACCTGATCAAGTCGTTCCTCAAGCAGCACCCCGACTTCAAGGTCCTCTTCGATGGCCTGAGCGGTGTCACAGGCGACTACGGTGTAGACATCTTCGAGAAGGAGCTCGGCATTCCCAACAGCACACAGAACTGCGTCCCCAAGCCCGACTTCGGCGGCCACCACCCAGACCCCAACCTCGTATACGCCAAGTCGCTCGTCGACGCGGTCGACAAGAATGGAATCCACTTCGGTGCTGCCAGTGATGGCGACGGTGACCGCAACATGATCTACGGCGCGAAGTCCTTCGTCTCGCCTGGTGACAGCTTGGCCATCATCGCACACCACGCCGAGCTCATCCCATACTTCAAGAAGCAGGGCATCTACGGCCTTGCACGCAGCATGCCCACTTCTGGCGCGATCGATCTCGTTGCGAAGAAGAAGGGTGTTGAGTGCTACGAGGTGCCTACTGGCTGGAAGTTCTTCTGTGGTCTCTTTGACTCGGACAAGATGAACATCTGCGGAGAGGAGAGCTTCGGTACCGGCAGTAACCACATTCGTGAGAAGGACGGCCTATGGGCAGTCGTTGCTTGGCTCAACATCCTGGCTGGTGTTGGACAGCAGACTGGTACCACACCCAGCATTGCCTCAGTGCAGAAGGACTTCTGGAAGACATACGGACGCACCTTCTTCACCCGTTTCGACTACGAGGGCTGCGAGACCGAGGGCGCCAACAAGGTCACCAGCCACATGAAGGAGTTCATCACCACAAAGAAGGACGAATTCGTTGGCTCAACTGTCGCCGGCCGCAAGGTTGTGGAGGCTGATGACTTTTCGTACACTGACCTGGACGGCAGCGTCAGCAAGAACCAGGGCATCTACGTCAAGTTTGACGACGGCAGCCGTATCGTCGTACGTCTGTCTGGCACAGGCAGCAGCGGTGCCACCATCCGTCTATACATCGAGAAGCACACCAGCGACGAGTCGACGTATGACCTCGATGCGCAGGACTACCTAAAGGACAATGTCAAGCTCGCGACAGACCTCCTCAAGCTGCAGGAGTACGTTGGCCGCACCGAGCCCGATGTCAAGACCTAAATGGACGGGTCGACGAGATGAGAGTAGGAGACGAGCAAATCTGTATTTAGCACGCGACATGAGATACGGCAGTAGTACCAAAGCATACCCATGTAGCAAAATGTAGATGTAGTGGCGCAAGACATACAAACAATAATTGACATGCGAGCATCCCGCGTTCCGAGAGACGGGGCGGAGCAAAGTTACCCTTGGCCCCAAATGCTCGTCATGACTTCTGAGGGTTGTGATGGGTGTGTGGCTGAGTGGGGAAACGTCATACCCACTCTGATAAACACGACCCTCCCGCTCCACAACACGAAACCGCGTTGCCTCCCCGCATTCTACACTCTACCTTTCTAGTTCACACCACTGTATTTCCTCAAATCTCGAATCAATCTGCCCATCTTGAAACTCAACCACCATGGCCGAAAAAGAAGGCTCCGCTGTACCGCCTCAGGCCAAGGGCTCCTGGACGACTTTCCTCAAGGTATGGAGGTTTGAGGGATTGCGACATGCATGTACTGACTATGCGACAGTCCATTGCCTCATTCAATGGCGACCTTTCTACCATGACGGCGCCTGCGTTCATTCTCTCCACCAAATCGCTCACCGAGTTCTCATCGTACTGGACCGAGCAGCCCTCCGTGTTCGTCGCACCAGCCGCCGAGAAGGACCCCGCGAAGCGCGCCTTGCTTGTGCTCAAGTGGTTCATCAGCACGCTCAAGCAGCAGTACGCAAGTCGCAGTGAGAAGCTGGGTAGCGAGAAGAAGCCGCTGAATCCTTTCCTTGGCGAGTTGTTTCTGGGCAAGTGGGAAGACCAGGCTGGTACCACAGAGCTCGTCAGCGAGCAAGTCAGGTGCGCATTTCTTTTGTTAAGTTGGAAGGATATGATGCTAATGGGTGCTCAGTCATCATCCTCCGGTCACGGCTTACTCGATATGGAACAACCAGCACGGCGTGCGTCTGCAAGGCTACAATGCGCAGAAGGCGTCCTTCAAGACCACCATCAACGTGAAGGTATGTCTTGCACCCTTGCAAGCCATGCGGGATGAGCTAATTCTCACTAGCAAGTCGGACACGCTCTCCTTCACCTTGACGCCTACAACGAGGACTACCTCATTACCCTCCCATCCCTACACATCGAGGGCCTGATCACCGGATCACCCTACGTCGAGCTCAATGGCAGCACATACATCCAGTCCTCCTCAGGGTATACCGCGCGCATCGACTACAGTGGTAAGGGCTGGGTCTCAGGCAAGAAGAACACATTCAGCGCCGTGCTGTACCCAGAGGGCAAGGAGAAGGACGTCCTATACACCATTGACGGGCAATGGACCGAAGCCTGGCAAATTAAGGAAGGGCAGGGCAAGAAAGCGCCTGTGATCGACACGTTCGACCCCAAAGTCACCAAGACAACGCCCCTCACCGTCGCGCCCATCGAGCAACAAGACCACTTCGAGACACGGCGCGCGTGGAAGAAGGTATCGGACGCTATTAACAAGGGCGACATGGACCTGACATCCGCGGAGAAGACCATCATCGAGACACGCCAGCGCGAGATGCGGAAAGAAGAGAAGGACTCTGGTCGCGACTGGGAGCGCAAGTTCTTCACGCGCTCGGATAAGTTCCCGCTGTTTACGCAACTTGCGAGCAAGGTCCACGAGCCCGTGAATGATACGCAAACGAATGGCGTGTGGGAGTTTGATCTGCAGAAGGCGAGTGCCGCGAAGTCGCCGTTTCACCCGGACGTCGTACCGCCCATCTACGAGAGGAAGTGAGGCGGTGCTTCTATTGACGACGATACGACTTGATTGACTTCTGGGACTGGCGACGATAATTAGTATGGCCTGGGCTTGGGGCTACGAGGAGAAGAAACGCTAGCAATCTAAGCGAGCGAAGACTCTTTGAAACGATGAGCTGAATGGAGGCAGAGTGAAAAGTAGGAGACAGCTGTTCATATCCACTAACCTAAAGTATTTTCGACCTGATCAAGTCTTTCTGATCTACATCACTCGTGGCAATCGATCCTTTTCAAAAGCTCGCATCTATTATGTCAACCTTCAGGATTCTATAACCCAATCTTGTTAGCTCAACGAACATAAGCGTCTTCGTAGCAAGGACTACATACAGAGCATTCAGCTCACCTTTTGAAACCATCTGAGCTCGAGTATTTTCCTCCACTGCCCAATGATTGCAAGTTTCGGATTGTGATCCTTCTTACTTTATCGATATTTTGTCTTACTCTCCTCAAGGTCTGAGTATTACGATCGTTCGTCAAACAGATCTCAACAAGCTGGCGACGAAGCGTTTCTGCACGACGAAGCGTACGGGCAGAATGGTAAATGGTCTCAGAGAGGAGAAGAACACGAACACGATGTGCTTGACTTTTGGGAATCGACGAAGAGCTTCTTTAGTGTGAAGAAAAGGAAGAAAGAAAGATTCATATATGCCTTGCTCGACTACTAGTGACTAGACCAGTGAGACCGGGCTCAACTAGACGAGAAAGCATCGTCGGCCAGCAAGTCTTTGATAGGTAGGAAGAAATGTCGCTGCGTCATTATTTCTTTCGAATTTTCGCAGACTTTCTGCTCTTCACACACACTTGAGGACCGTGAGTGGCTTTTGGTTTCCGCCTTCCACCAACCATAGTGTGCTTACGAGCCCCTTTTTCTCAAGTGTACTTCGCGCAGGCCAGCTCAGACGACTCATCAACACTTTTGTCAATTTTTTCTTTGCATCCGCGTCCAACGCGCAGGCATGTAATGTCGACGTTATTCTTCTGGTGATGAAGTTTGGAAAGAGGAGAAGAGCAGGGAGCATAGGATGCATTTGATGTATCTTTGGACACGAGGGGCGGACATGTCACTGTAGTTTTCGGTTTTTTTTGATTTCGCGAAGAGAGGCTTGATGCGAGACGAGTCAAGTGTGGTGAAGCTTGGTAGTATTTACGCTCTAAACATAGAAGCTAGTGTTACACATAAGATACATAATCTTAGTGTTGACGCAGTATTGTAGCACTAAGACCTGGGTAGGAGAAAGAAGGAGAACATGCTACGCAGACTAATTCTTTCAAATATTAGAGGCAGACATGATCTTGTAGAATAAGTGATTTTGATGCCCAGCGACAGTTTTAATGAAGAAAGAAGGTATCAACAACTCAAAAGATACGTATACGTATGGCATCGGGGCCAGGAGCTTACAACAAGAGCCGAAAAGAAATCCAGACATGAAGGAGTGCGACCGTCCTTTCAAGAAGCGAAAATCCCCATTGTCAAGCCCCACTGTATTTAGACATTCCGCGCGAGAAGAAAAGTCACAAAGGGTCTAGTCTTTGTGCGGACAGCAGACATGGACATGAGCCTACTTAGGTTCTCCTAGACCAAAGCAGAGCAGCATAGATGGCATCTCTCTCGATCTTATTCCTTAGTAAAGCGCGAAGACGAAGACAAGACTATCCCGACACTTTATTTATTTTAGAGCCAAGCGACGGACATGATATCCATGGCCGTTATGTTTGAAGTAATTCGGTTGAGTAAGTGGAAATAAAGGAAGAGGGCATAAGTGGGTCTAAGTGCATATTGTTCTCAACTTGCAGAAGTACTAAGCTTCATAGTGAAAATCTCAAGGCGATTTGGTACTTGATGCTCGCTCGAAACGCTCTACAGGATCGCTTTTGCTCATTTTCTTGCAGAAAATATCGTCATTTCACATGTCGACAAGGACCATCACTTTCTGGACAGACAGACGAGTTCTCAGTTCCCATGGTCGGCTTCAACGTGCATTTCCTCGTCCTCCAGCAACGCAAAGAAAGAACACACAAGTGCTCCCACTAGACGATTTCGATATAAATGTCAACACCGGAAAGCTCAGCAGGGTGACGAGGGCTCGAAGATTTAGATATTTTGGTGGAAAGCACAGCACGGCGCAAGACACTGGTCAGACGAGTTGCCGTTTTAGGGGTAGGCAGAAAAGACATGTGTTTGATGTGTCCGAGTTTTCACAAAAGGTAGGCGAGGAGATGGAGAAGAAAGAAAGAAAGGAAGCAGGGAAATGGCTTTCATACCGATTTCGAGTCTTCGCAAGTGTTGCTTTGCGGACATATTCGTTTGCGACTACCCACAAAGGAACATAGGAATACATTTCCATAGCCACACCGTAGGTACTCAGCGCCTCCCCTCTACCATCCTATCTTCTCACCCGGGTATCGTCCAGCCTCCCTCCCTCTCCATCCTCCCTACCTCCCCCCACTCTCAAACTCCCTACTCTCCCCAATCTCACAAACCCCAAACAACCCCTCCTCCACACCCTTCCAAGCCAACGCCACTTTCAATTTCCTCGGCGGCTCCAACACATCCTCCTCGGTCAGCACCCACGTTCCCCAATGCATGCCCAGCGCGCGCCTACACCTCGTGTCGACAAAGATATTCGCGCTGTCCTTGGGATCGGCATGCACGTTGCTGAACAGGAAGCGCGGCTCGTAGGCGCCGATGGGGATCAGCCCGAGATCAAAGGGGCCGCGGTGGAGCCCGATTTGTGCGAAGGCGGGGCAGACGGGGAGGTGGGAGTATTCGGGGCCGTAGTCGTCGATTGAGGGGTCGAGGCGCGGGACGGTGCGATAGCCTGTGTCGCTAGTGGGGTGTCAGTGATGAGAAGAGTTGATAGGTGGGCAATACGTACCCGCCAAACCACACCTTCGCGCCGCCAGATTCGACACTCCAGCTTGCCCAGAGCGTCTTGCACTTATCGAATGGCGTCCTAGCACTAACATGCTGACACGGCAGCGCGCCAATCGTCGCTGTGATACCGCTCTTATTGCTCTCGCCTCCAGTCGTGCTCACAGACACTTTCGCGCCTTCCTGGAGCTTGACGTCCTTGCTCTCCCACCAGTCCAGCTCCGTGCACAAGTCAATGTTGCACTTGTCGAACCACTTCTTGTTCCCCAGCGGCGCGAAGAAGTGCGCGCCGGGGAACTTCTTTTGTATGCGTTGTATGGTCGGGTAGCTCAGGTGGTCGTAGTGGTTGTGACTTATGACCACGAGGTCTACTGCTGGTAGACCTTCGATCTCACATGGAGGCGGTGTGAAGCGCTTCAGGGCTTTCGCATTGAAGGGCGCGCAGCAATCTTCGAAAACGGGATCAAACAGTACGCGCAGACCCCCAGGGAACTCGACGTAGTAGCATGCGTGGCCGAGCCATGTCGCGCGGAGCTTGGGTGTGTCGCGAGTCGGTAGGAAGGTCGGTGTTCGAACGGGTACGGTGGGAGGGGTGGTGTCTGGTGTTTTCGTCTGACCAGTTACCTTGCGCCTGGACTGCGTTAGAACTTCGTATTATTGTAGAATGCAACCTGGGAAGAGCAATTCACGAACCAAAAGAACATGCCCATCAACTGAAGAACACCAAACTCGGTGTAGCTATCCCAGGGGTTCGTGAAGCCCTTTCCATCCTTCAAGTGGTGTGCTTTATCTTTGGCTTCTTCAGGCTCAGCAGCGAGCTGCGCTGGGTTCGACACCACTGCGTGAAGACCCATTCCAATGCCCGCGCCACCTATTGAGCTCATCCTGACCGTCGTGCTGAATTGTGGTTTCTGCCAAAACGCTGGTTGTTGGTGCAATCGTTCTGGTGTTTGTGGTCGAGTCACCAATCTTCTGAAGAGGCGAAACGGCGAGCTTGAGGACATCGGGGCATTTGAATCCCCAAGGCGCCTCGTAGCGATCCTATGTATCCGGGCCTGGAACACAACGCGTCCACCTCCATCGTGTCTGCGGCGTGTGGACGACGGACACGGAGATATCACTGACGTAACCGTTCTAGTCCACTGACTAAGGCGAAGCAGCGTTTGTGATTGGTTGTGAGCACCAGTGGCTTGGGAACTTTGACCGGGCGCGGCCAAATTTGTCTACCGACATGTCTGCGCAATTTACCAGTCTACCGATCACACTGTTCTTCCACCGCTTTGTTGCTCACAACACAATTCGCATGTGTATCGGACGAATCATGGTGCGGACGTGAGATGTTAGTTCCGTGTTCCTCGGTGTCGACATTCAATACCATGCGGTTCAGCTAATCCGTTACCGACTAGACTACAGAAAGTACCGCTTCACTAGTAGGTCAGCATTGAGTCGCATTGTGACAAGTGGATCGAATAGTTGCGCGTGAATGCTGCGGACTATTCTCGATGCACTAGGCCCATCTGCGAGATGCGAGATATCAGCAACGCGCTACGCACAACTGAGCAAAGTGCATCGACCACAACAACGCATCGCTGACGAAGCGACTCCACCGTACTCACGAGCAATCAGTCGAGCGACAAAAAATGTGAAGCTGAAGTTTCTTCCATAGCGGTTTTCTCCGCTTCCCAAGATGTTTTTCGCATTTTTGTGTGGATTTGGAACTATGCTGATGCTGCTGTTTCGCAGTCGTACAATTGAAGGATTCTTTCCGCCTGTTTGCCCCCCTGAACAATGCCGTGTGGTATTGGAACGATGAAATGAAGAATTGTTTTTCCGCCGGCTGCTACACGCAAAGGAAACAAGCGCCGCCCATCGGTCTGATGCCATTAATTACAACCGACTGCTGTAGAAGGCGACATTCAAAAAAAAAAGGGGAATCGAATCGTAACCGAGAATACATAAAAGCAAGCCCTTACCCATGATCGCTCCGGTATATCGTTAGAATGACGGTGAATAGCGGCTATATGCGAACACCGGAGCAGCCATGGAGGGTCGGAGAGCGTCTCGTTGTGTCGAAATATAGCTCTGAAAGAAAGACGTGAACCAGTACAGTGTAGGACCTCTGAAACCGTTCTGGAGATATGCGCGCAAAAAAAGGACAATCGTAAAGCTAGCCACGCAAACCAGGACGCTCGAAGCGTTGAGAAGCGAGCCGTGCCTAAAAGGACATCGCCGTGTAACACTTCGACCCGAATGTCAAATAACGCCGATACTCCATGTCGCTTTCCGTGCCGTGAGAATTACATGAGAGACCCGATGTCTAAAGTGTGGTGCCGAGAATAGGAAAACAAGGATTTGAGGGAAGCCCAAAAAATCTAACATGCAAGATGATCGCGAGCCTCATGCGTTTTCGTAAAATCCGGAGTGGCGCCAGTATGCGCGAGATGGTCGAAAGATGAATCGACACTGCGCCCGTATAGAATGGCTCCAGATGAGAGAGTCTAAGGCTGACTCGAGCAAAGAGCAGGCAGGCCAACCGTGTATCCAGGGTAATGAGGCAACATGCGACTGCGGTGAGTCAGGCGAGAGGGCAGAAATGAAAAATAACTTTTTGAACAGAAGAAAGGCTAAGGAGAAAACCGCAGGTCGAATATGTAGTCCTTGAAGAAGAGGGTAATTCGCCGCGCCATAGACGAAACAGGACAATTAGACAGCAACAGCCTGAGGACCATAACCAGAAGCCATGAAGTAGGGCTGGTGTCGTTGTGCACAGTAACCGCAACCACAATTCACGGTATGCTGGTGGTTCCAGACCGACGTGTTGTACTGGTTGCTGTACGGAGATGGGCCGTAGTTGGTATGCACGTGCGACTGTGGCTGTGGAGCTGGATGTGACTGAGGTGGAAAACCAAACATGGTGCGTCTCGAGTAACCCTCAGGCTGAGCCCAGGCGCCGGCAGTGCCATAATATTCAGGCGTTGTGGGCCCAGTGGTGGGCGCCGAAGCTGGCGACTGCTCGCTTGCCGACCTCCAGGGATCGTATTGGGTGTATGAAGGGAGATTGAAGGAGGTTTGAGTCGGCTGCGCAGACTTTGGGGTGAACTCGTATGGTGGCGTGCTGTAGGCCTGCTGCATGGGCAGGGGAGGTAAAGGCTTGTTAGCGTTCATGGAGCGGCGGTGCATCGAGGTGTCGATGGGGCTGAGCTTGTTGGGACGACCAGCTCGGATAGCGGCGTTGTCCTGGAATTCAGTCCACTGCTCTGACCAGGACTTCCACCCTTGGTGCTCGGTGGGATCACGGTGCAACTGGTAGTGAATCTCCGTCAACCATGTCATCTCCATGGCGTTGAGCTCTTCCACGCGGATGCCGCTAACCTCAGACCATGACCGGTTGATAAAGGTGTTGTCGTCCAGGAATTTACTGCCAAGCACCAGTGCAATGGTCAGAAGTCGGAACAGGTGTGAGTCGGTCTTGGGCTCGATTCGAAGCCCAGGCATGGCCATGCGACTGGCCAAGTAGAACATACTGAGCAGGATCGTGGCCGACGGCAGCCTTGTCGCACACAGGACCTGGTGCACCCACTTGCGGAACGAGCTTGGTGCCATGCGTCCGGGAGTGATGAGGCGCAGTGCCGTCTCGCAGACGAAGTCGGTCATGACGTCCATGTCGTAGTCGAGCTTTGCTGACACGCCACCGACTGGCTTCTCTTCCTTCGCAGGCGCTTGTGAGCGTCGGCTGTACTCATGCGCGTGCTGGTGTTGCAGTGCCACGTCGGCCATGGACTGGCCTGGCGGCATGCGCATGGGCGGCAGAACAGTCGGGCCGGTCGGCTCGTAGAAGGAACTTGGTGGAGGGAGACTAGGTGGCGCACTGCTGAGGTAGGTGCCTGCCTGTGGGTACATGGGCGGCATAGCAATGGCGAGCTGGCCGTAGCGGTCTGCGAAGTCGTAGCCGTCGTCCTGCTGCCGAATGGCTGGCTGGCCCGCGTAGGCGCTCTGCTGTTGGTACTGTTGCATGTTCCCACAGGCAGAGTGGTAGCTGGGCACGAATTCGGGGGGCGTCAGAAGCTGCCGGGGCATGTTCTGGCGCGGGTAGAAGGACGGCATGGTGGTGAGGAGCGTCGCAGAGGAACGAGAGACTGGCGATGGCCTGCGTAGAATATTAGCGAACGCACTTGAAGCACAGCGAGCGCGCCGTGTAGTGACGGTGGGTGGCCGTCACGGGCGGGAGTGTGACGTACAGTCTCGTCGTTCTGGCCGCTGGGGAGTGTGAGCGTGCGCTCTGTGAGTGTCGACCGACGCTCTAAGAAGTCCTGCTCATGCACAAAGAAGGCAGTCGCGTAGAAATAGAGTGTTGCGTTTGCTGCAGGGGAGAGAAGCGTCGAGAGGGCGTAAGAATAATGTCTCACCCAGACAATGCCGCCGCCGCAGATAGTGGACCGTGGATGGTGCTGGCGCAGTCGTGGAATTAGGTACACCACGGTCGACGCGTGTGCGTGGCAGAAGCGCAGACGCGGGCGAGGTCTAAGTGAATAGATCGCCGGAGAGGTGAAGACGCGAAAAGGTGCGAGTGCGAGTGCGAGGTCTGCTGTCGCTGTCGCCGTCGCGGGTTGGTCGAGAATTATTCGGCTAGTCGATGCTTCCGGTAGCAGGTTCGCGACGTATGGAGATGCAGATGCAGATGCAAATAGGGAAAGAAGCAACGCTAAAGCCGCACACTGAACGAAATGCAATCCAGGACCCGAGCCGAGATTCGCACCGCAGGAGAGGAGACTCAGTCAACGTAGAGATGCAGTGGCTGCCGTGGTGCGTGGTGAGGAGAAGGGCGATGCAGGTGAGGCGATGACGGCGTCAGGGTCAACCACAACGTGCGTGTTTGCAGGCCCGGCTCAACGGCGGCGAATGCAGGCAGCCCTGGGTGAGAGCGCTGTTGGGACGTTGCAAGGCGCTGCGCTGCGCTTCTGCGTCTGCTTCCGAGGGATGGATGAAAGAGCCGCCCGTGCGCCGAGTGGGTGGGTGCCAGCAAATGTCAGCCCGCTCTTACGAGACAAACAGAGGCTCAGCGCCGTGTCGACGAGTGTCGCGGAGGGAGGTGGTGAGGGTGAAGATGAGGTCGAGGTGGAGGAGGGCGAAATGGAATGGCCCTCAAAGAAGAATGGATGACACTGACGCCTGCAAGTCGTGAGCCGACCGCAGGAGACGCACTTGCGCTCTCGTTCTTAGGGGGCTCTCCGCCCACTTGCGCGACCCCAAAAGACTACCCATTTCCAGTCTAGCACGCTAATAAATCAGTCCCCAAGCCGCAAAGCGCGGCCACGGCCCACTGAAATTTCATAACGCGCCTCTCAGGCACAAATTGCTGCACCGCTGCCCGTGCCAGGCCATGAACGACCAATGGGACGCACTCTCCACTCTTCCATCAGAGCGAGCCACGTAGCGAATCTTCGTCCGCCTGCCCTCGCCGTCGACACCCGCTGCCGAGCTATCCTGCAAAAGGAGCCACCTGCGGCCTTTGCGTGCAGTAGTTGCTTACAAGGAGCGCTCAGCCTTTGGGGGGGATGTCATCTGCCAGCCTTCGAGACTCACCGTGACCGAGCTCGTCCCAGGCCCAGTTCCGTAAATATAGAAAACGGACCGTGTAGACGAGCGACAATTTGCAATACGCCGTGCACACGCAAACCACACCAGATTTCTTTATTCTCAATGTGCTGCCTTGTCACCTGCCGCTCCGTAGTCGGACGCCAACCGTGAAAATTGTGACAGCCTGCGTGCATCGTGCTGCACGCATCAACCGTCTGCGATTCCGTTCTTGGCCGCTAGCTGCGGCGATGAGGACGTCCTGCTGCACCACGATGGATCCCACGGCTTCTGGATCCAAGGGCACAAAGTCGGTCAGGCTTCTGGCGGGTCCTGTTGCACCGGCGCCGACAACGTGCATGCGATGATGGATCATGGAGGGGGTTTTCAAGGCACCATCAGCTTCGTGTCTGTGGATCGGCGCCAAATCGCCAGGTGAACACCACATCGCCCCGTGAACGTTGGTGGTTGCGCCAAAGAACGAGCAAGCACTCAAAGTCAACGTCATCGTCATCGTCGTGAAAATACCCGCAGGCTTCCACATTCCTGCCCGTGGATCCCAAGATGCAGAATGTATCGTCGTCATTCCCACTGTGGCGAAGTGCATCTTCGGCGGTCCACTCCACATCTGGAGCATTTGTGGTTCGTAATCGTCCAGCGCCAACACCAAAGAAAATTCAGCAACTCCATGAGGCACTTGAAGGCTTGAAGCCAACCAGCAGCCCTCCGACGCAACAGCCAAGACCATTCTGGTCAGCTTATTCGCTTGCCAGATCAATTGTGTCGAGTTGTGTCTTGATTTGCAGCAAATCATCGGCCGCGCCACCCTAGGATCTTCACACACAGGCAACAGAGCATTTCGTATTCAGGTTTTGAAGTGAATCATATTTTCCATATCGCCGTGACTGTGATGACGATTCGTCAACGGCTATCTGATCACGGCATGATCAGTTGTATCAGGCACCAATATTGTGTACTTTGGGCGCAGTTTCGCGCGACAGACTGTGTCATGTACACAGAGTCCGATGCTTTGGTGCATATTGCAAGCACTATCCGACGTTATGGATGTGTCTCAGTGTCACATGATGCTCGTAACGCCGTAAGACATCGTCCCCCCATTCAATAAAGCGTGCATGTGCACGTGGAGCCGTTAATGATCCCGAGTCCGCAGACTTTTTCCAAACGCCGGTCGCCGATGCAAATGCTCAAGTGCAGGTTTTGCGGCAGTTCCTTCCTGACACATCATGATCGTATCTCAACAACCGCTGAATGCGCTCAGTTCATCTGCTTAATCAGTTCGTTGATCTTCTCCTCCCTGTTACCGAGGTCGCCACCTTCGATGAAGTGCTTGAATTTCCTCTTATGGAAGCCGCCTGTTGGGCTGTTCAACTTGAAGGGCCACAGGAAGTTGGATGCCTGTTTGAAATTGGGGCCGACGGTATAAATTTCGTGGATCAGGTCCTCCATGCAGATCATGCCGTACTTGCCGAGATTCTCTTCGATGATCTCGTTGTCAGTGAGCGGCAGGCGTTGCTTGTCTACCTTGCCATATCCTCGTTCTGCGAGACAATTAGCGGGTGACTAACGTAGCTCATACGACCTCCTTACTATAGATGAGCTCACGAACAGACTTCTGGTTGGGGTAGCCGTAGGCAACAAATGGCTCGACGACTGCAACAGTGGATCAGCAATTGCCCGAGTCGTATAGTACGTGACGCTTACTCTTCAACATCTCTGTGGTCGCCTTGGTGAGCCTGATGAAGACGCCATTGTTGATCTGAAGCAGACGCAGGAGCTGCAGCGTCTTACGCTTCTTGGGATCGATCTTGTTGATGCCCTTGATGCGAACGACGAAAACCAGCTTCGACTCGGCCGGGACGTAGAGGCTGTCGCTCCGCTTCGCTTCTCTCGACAGCCGTATCCGCTCCCTATCCGCGTCGCGGTATTCCTTGATATACTTCTCCGCCCGTGTGAAGATGACGCCGCGCTTCTTCTTGCTTTTCTCTGCCACATGTCAGCCCGGTGATACAAAGTGATGCGTGCATGCACCATGAGAATCGAGAGAGGCGATTGTATCATTCCCGAAAGATGGTTAACAATTCGACAACATTGACCGTAGTCTAGCCGATAGTGTGGTAGTTATAATCATCACAATCGCCATCTCGGATCGCTCATGGAACGCTGAGATGCCGTACCTCGCTTCTCTTTTGTCGCAATCGCGCGGTCCTCGCGAGCCTTCTCCTGCGACTTCCGCTTCTTCAACAGCGTTTCGGGGATGAGAATATCATTCTGCGTCGGGACGCTTCTGAGGAGGGTCAGTACAGGTTGCGCAAGATATGTGCAGATCAACTTACGGTTTGGACGCCATGGTGTGCGTCGTGGAGTCGAAATCCGAGAAGCTTCAAAAGTTTCGTTTTCGAAAAAGTCCTTAGTGCGACGCTAGGGCTAGCGCATCTTGGCGTTCACGAATGGTGCACGGTGCAAAGTGGGAGTTATGCAATCACCCTGCATCCTCAAGACACAGCCCTGGCGCGATATCATGCATCGCGAGATTTCGATTGAAGGAGTTTGACTGGCTCAGCCCATATTCACAATTGACAACATACGAGACTGAAGCATGAACGATCCTAGACACATTCAAACAGTTCCAATGTCAGCAGAGCTTGACTGCCTACCAGCTGTAGGCCCAACTAGTATTTGGCTCAAGACGTTGTAAAATGCTCAGAACGGTGCAGGCTCAGCGACAATGCTGTCTCCATGTGGCTTTCGTAGATCCAGGATATCATCTATACTTCAACACCGCTGACCGCCCAGAACAGCATCAGCACGTAGCACAAGCCCCTTCACGGGGAGACCTCCATTGCTGTAGCAATCAGCTTGCTCGCTCGTCAAGCCATGCCGTTGCCATCTGTATCCCATCTCTAAGCACAGAGACGGGGCGCATCAGAAGTTCAAAGTCGCCCCCGTGGTCCCAGAAAGCCTCTGATGGGACGTCCTTTGAGATCGACAACAATGAAGGCCACGCGCTCTTTGTCCCGCTACTGAAATCTTCATTCCATCCACATGAAGCGAGCCTCTCCACACGCATCCGGTCATCTCAAAATGTCAGAAAATAAACCCCTACGCAATGATCCGTACGCCCTAGCATACAGGTATCATGACTCCATGCGCGAAAACCTCAGAGGTAAACGCGAGCGTTTGAATCCATACTATGAGAACCTACTGGCGAATCAGCCCGACCCGGACGAAGAGGACGAAGACGATCGCTCCCGCGCCATCCGCTATGCAAAAGAGCATTATGAGAGCTTCTACGAGCTGCGCGACATCAAGCGTATCATACAGTGGCTTGACAAGGAGGCAAGTGGGTGACGATGAGTATCATTATCCGCAATCCGCGGCAGAAGTATGACTAGACGCGCGTATCTCATTGTTCCGGAGAGCTAACATAGGCATGGATGGAGACAATCGCCGCGCGCCACATGTAATCAACCACGCCATGTAGCCCATACAACGACAACTTCGAAGCCACTGGCAAAATCTCTTCAACGCCACAGCGACTTTCAATAAATGGCTGGCTCAACGATTGCTATCCTCTGCTGCTCAGGTTACATTCCAGACATCACAGCCGAATCCGGACGCTTAGCGACCTTCTTAACCACCTACCCAACGCTACACCGGGAACAAAGACGACACCCAGAAGCGTCGCACATTTATTTTTACGCTCGACGTCTTTCAGCAAGTGCGTTTCGCCTTCGCAAACGGACAGAGTAGCACATTGTATAAGATGGTAATCCCACGCGCACACGGTCCTTGTCACCGCTCTCTTCGTACAAGCTTCACTCGTTCACCGAAGTCCCGCAGATAAAACTCGCGATGGCTGCTTACTACACACCCCCGGTGGTGCCGTCGATTACGACCACTGTCTTCACCACCTCGACCACTTTGACGAGCTACCTCACTATCACTACGGGAGGTTCCAAGGTTCCGGACATCGTTGCACCGATCGAGGGACTGAGGCCCTGCTCGGTAAGTTGCCAAAAACACTACTTAGAGACAGTGTACTAATCGAACATCACAGCAAGGTATCGTCTTTGAGAACCTAGTCAACAGCGTCTGCAACCCCTCTGACTTCGCCTGCATCTGCACTGAGCTCACAAACCTCGATGTCGCCGGCAAAGTCGCAGCCTCATGCCGTGCCCAGGACGCAACCGAGTCCAATGCCTTCCAAGCCATGGTCTGTGGTGGTGGACCCTTCACGCCAACACCTGTCATCGTCACGTCCACTCCTGTCGTAACGCTTGTGTCTATCGTAACGCCCACTCCATCGGCAGTGTACACACCCGCTTCGAATGGTACTTACAACAACGCCACGACCCTCGTCCCAGCCTCATCACTCCCGCCTGCCGGTGCTACCACCGCACCGCCGCCTGCCCAGTTCACCGGTGGTGCCGCAGCAATCAAGGTTGGCGTGTTTGCCGGTGCTATCGGTTTCATGGGACTGGTCTTCGCGGAGCTTTAGAGAAGTGGAGAGATTTCAATTGACTTTTGGCATGGGTCTGATTTTTGTGTTTCTTTCTGGGTCTGATTCATGGCATTGAGATGGGAACTACGTATGTAGAGAGTAATGATAATTTTAAATACATCAACAAGTGTGTTGATCGTGAAAAGAAAAGTGATGGTTGTGCTAGATGTCTCAGATGCTGCCTTACTACGAAGATATCGGACTCGCACGTTGGTGTGCACGCAAAGCTTAAGCCGTCGGTCAGAACTTGGAGGTATTAGCTTCCATACCCTCTTACTTTGCCTTAGCTTCGTAGAGTATCTCGTTAGCAACTTCAAAGTGCAAGATCGAGGTGACTCGAAGCATGCGAATTGACGCAGTGGTGATCATACGCAACCCTGAGTGCTGTGACCGAAAACTTGTACACTGTAAGCATTGTAGCCATTCAGGAGTAGATGCCTAATCACATGTCACCAGACGTAGCTGAAAGTTCTTAGTGTTACGTTGGAGGCGTGAAAGCAGCTTGCTTGGCAAGTGACACTTCACCGCACTCTTTGTGGGCAAAGTTAGACAAGATATATAATGTGTAGTATATTCTACCGTCCAGTTCCCTACGGATGTTAAGAGGGAAAACATTCGAACCATGTGATACGCGCCGACTTATTTCCTAATCAATTCTCTACCACATCAAGAAGCCGGACATGTTAGTGGCGGGTTACGTGTCCGCAGTTTGCACTGACCCAGCCGTGTAATGTCTCTCCGTGTGTGTACTACCACTATATCTTCATGAGAAGTCGGATACCAGTCAACAGGTACGATAGTCGAAGTTCGCACACGAATCCTCACAGGTGCGTGCTTGCTGGTGGGACCTGACCCAACTCCTACAATTATGTACACGGGATCTACAACACATCGATATCACTGAAGCTTTTATTTCCTTTTCATGCCCTTCCTCCTGTTGCCAGCTACGAGCGAACAACGCGTGGGTTGAGGAAGAGGTCGTTTGTGCGAACGCAATGTATGTCTAAACTGGATAGTCGCCCGCAAAGCACTCCTCCCATTCTTTTACTTTGGCAAAGACGTTGTCGTTTTCGCTCTAGCTGACAAGATGCAGTGGAGTTGTCACCAAGCTATTGACCCGTTTGCTGACGTTACGGGACGTGCCGCATGGCGCCACGTTGTACCGGTGGCGCTTCACTAGAGCTGTAGCGGTGAGTTGGTGGTGTAAAGCCACGACAGCACTCAGCAATCTCATTCTCAATGATAATTTGATCTCTTCGATATCTCCACCTTAGCACGATGGTCTTTGGCCCAAGTTACCGGAATCTGCACGTGGTTAAGAAACACTGTAGACTGTGTTCTGGTATGAAGGCACAGTCGTATGGGACTTCTTGCTGCCACACAACACGCAAGTAGCTGAGTCATGTCAGATAGCTTGCTCCTACCCGTCATGAAGGTAATCAACAGTTCACACTAAGGCATGCAAGCGGATCTGATCACAGTCCGTATGCTCTTCGATTTCGTGGCGTCCTCTCTTCTGGACTTGCTAGCTCGTGGAGAGGTCACGATATACCACTCAATCACAGCTAAATCCTGAGTTCCACTTCCCATTCGTTCAACGATAGTTTGTAACGTTGGTGGCGATCGTATCTCAACGCGCCGAGCCGCATGTCTTGTCCGCTCGATCAAGTCCAGATGGCGCCAGCCAGCAGAACTCCTAGACCCAACGTCGAGTAGCTGCTCAACATAACCTATTCTCCGGACCATATCTTCGCATATAAGAGGCCACCCACCGCAACCTCTGAAAGTGAACACTACTTCCTTGAACCACTCTCAGAGTCCAGTTGCCCCAAGTACTTTCAACATGCAGCTCACCACTCTCATGTCGTCTTTCCTGCTCGCAGCCTCTGCCGTCTATGCGGCCCCTTCACAGGACCTCGAGGCCCGCCAAATCATCCCCTTCAACATCGCTCTTCTTAGCACCAATTCTTGCTCCAACCGCTACAGCTCTTTCTTTCCCAACAATGGCACCGCTTGCCAGGTCTTGAGCCAACCGGCTGCAAGCGTGTTTGGAACCACCGCACTGCCATCCAGTTGCACCAGTAAGTGCTGCCAGAGAGGATATCGTTGTGTTGTGTGTTGTATGCGCGCTGATGACTACTGTAGTTACTGCCTACTCCAACCCTACGTGTAGCAGCGTCAACGCCATCACGATCCCGAGGGACACGTCATGCGTCAGTTTCGGCAACCAGCTGAAGATCACGTCTCTGAAAGTTAGTGGGACGTGTCCTGGATTCCAGTCCTAGGATGTGGGTTGTGACAGTGATAGGAGTCGAAGCCATGTGGGGTATCTGCAGGATACCACAGGAAAGCATGTTCAGGAGAATAAGATCCATTTTACACAGAGTTGCCTAAGATGTACACGTTTTGAAGCGCGATATCTTCGCGTTTTCTTCCAATTCAGCCATCATAGTTTGGGTTCAAACGGTTTGGACGCGAACGAGCCCATCTTTGGAAAGCGTTCGCGATGGTTGAAAGCTGTTGACAGGGCTGATTGAAGGACTCGCTCAGGCTCAGTGAGGTGCGAGGAATGCCATTCATGTGTAGGTGTAACAATCACACCTGCGGAAATCAGCGATGCAAATGAGGAATCTGTAGGAAATATTGAATGCCGGGGTGTGACGTCGATATTTGGTAGTGCGCAGTGCAACGGGTTGCGCGGGTCGGCTCGGCCGGCTGTCTCCCAGGTCGATTTCGACTGTCAACCACGTTTTGTACCTGCCAATATTGACATCTCTGCGTCTTATACGAATGCGTACATGTAAGTTCATATCGCAGGCGCGAAAGCTGTATCGGTGTATTGATAAGTGCGCCACACCGGCTGTGCCGTCATTTATCGCTTTTGGCACTGCGAACTTCCTCGTGCATCCGATCGCCCGATCGCCTCTTCAAACTTTTCCCTCCGGCTTGTCCTGAACTCCACATGCTCTGACTTGTGGGTATTTGAGCGATGCGGGGCTCGCGAAATCGCATCCTCTCGACATCCGTTTTCTTCATCTAATGTCCAATTTCTTTTTCATTGCGCGGATCATCTGGGATTTAAAGGAGGCAGGACTTACCTCCGGGACAACGTAGACGGCTGCTTCTTGAGCTCCACGCATACCTGCATCACTGCATCATGATCTCTATGTTCTTTCGTAAACGCCTCGCGGCTGCGCCTGCTCTGGTGCCCTTCACCGCGCTGCCAGATTGGTACGCGGAAAATCCGCACATTCCATCGTCGTACCGGCCGGTCTCGAACTCGTACCAAGCATGTCTCCAGAGCCTCGCCTACCTCCATAATGAATCCCTCAACATCTACACGCATCTGATACCGGCTATCGTTCTGGCCCTCGCCCTTCCGACTCTTCAGATCAACATCTCATCCATCTACGCGGCAGCACCCTGGATGGACCGGTTCATACTGACGCTCACGCCAATGACTGCCCTTCTGACGTTCAGTCTATCCGCGACGTATCATACAATGATGAACCATTCGAGATTTGTGAGCGCGGGCTGCTTGTTGCTCGACTACACCGGCATTCTGTCCCTCATCTTAGCCTCTTTCATTTCAGGCATATATGTCGGATTCTACGACTCGCCGATACACCAACGGATCTACTTCACTATGATCGGTGTCCTTGTCGCTACCTCCTGTCTCCTCGTCCTGCACCCGAAGTTACAAGGCCCAGCGTACAGGGCACATCGAACTGCGGCATTCATTGCGACGGCGCTAAGTGGGTTCGCACCTGTTGTGCATGCTTGTTTACGCTATGGCGCCTTTGAGGCATTCTACTACAGAGGCGTGATGTGGTGGCTCGCTGAGGGTGCGTGGTATGGAGTCGGCGCGTGGTTCTTTGCGCAGCGATGGCCCGAATGCTGCGAGTGGGCGAAAGAGAAGGACAAGGGAAGATTTGACATTTTCGGAAGTAGTCATCAGCTGTTTCACTGCTGTGTGGTCGCAGGTGCAGCATGCCATTGCTGGGGTGTCTTTTGGGCCTGGAGATGTGCTGTGTAGCACGCAGTCTCCTCCAACTGACGAGGGCCTGAGGGTATGCGGTGGCCGGACGGCTTCAAGTAGTCGAGGTCATGGCGACCTTCTTCCTAATCTTTGGTCTCTCAATGTTGCCAGTAATATTTCGTAGTCTCTCGCCGAGATCAAGAAGGACAGTTGACGACCTTGAAAATGCCTCCATCCAACTGAATCAGACACTGCTCAGTCTTGGTGCCGCCCAAATCGCCGCTCACAAACACAACCAATACCGCTGCGTACGCAGGTGTGGTAGCAAACACTTCAGCCTTCTGCGCGTTGGTGCAAGAAGCAACGCTGATGGCGAAAATCAATGTATATACTGCCACGAGGGCCAACTTTGCCTTGGGCTGAGCAACGAAGTACAGGCTGACAACCGCTCCAACAAATAGGATAGCTGCCAGGACTATGACAACGATGGCCAGAGTCCAGGCGATGTGCGAACTTTTGTACCTCGTGGTTCCATCCAGCAGATCGCTGTTGTGACGCCTTCGAAAAAGCCAGTGCTTCTGCAGGTAACGCGAGAGCAAGTCGTCGTCGGGAGGTTTTTGCAAAGATATCAGGTCGCCTACATCGCTCAAAAAACCGCTTCCTATCCCAGACACAATGGATCTGGGATGTTCCTCAGTAGCTCCAAGCGCGGCGCCAATCATGAAGCCTTTGTATGCTTCGGTGACCCGAGGTTCAGGTCGGCTGAGCCGGGCAATATGAGAACGGCATGTGAGCAGTTCGTCTGTTGCCTGTCAGTCTTTTTAAGACGCGGTAAGTGTCGGTACCACAGACTCACAATACTCCTTCAAGCAACCTTGAAATTCGTTGAGCTTCTCCACGAGACGATGTTCTAAACTAGTGTCGCGTTCTTTGGCGCTCATCATCATCTTCTCCCAGCGTTGCAAAGACCGCCGGGTGTCCAGGTCTTCTGCTGTTCTAGTCTGTTCGTCCAGGTCATCTATCTCCTTCTCGAGCGCTGTCAAGCGACATTGCAGATGCAAGAGAACTCTTGCGCCGTGTCTTCCAAATCTTCGGAACACCAGCGGGTCATCATCAAGGTCCTGAGCGATCCATCTTGCCAGGGAAGGATATCCGTCTCTTAAACGACCAATCTCAATATCCGGTTCCGGCTTCGAGTGTTGCATCGTGTCTCTTCCTGGCAGATTGTAACACCTGCGAGCTGGTGGTTATCTTCTTGAGTGTTGGGACTGCAAGCGAATGAGTGGAGGAGGCTGATCACTGAGGTCTTGAGAACAAGTCGTGGCGCGCACAAGCGCGTAGTCCTCCATGCACGCTCAACCCCGATGACGCTTTTGACATGGGCGGAGTAGCGCTTCGCCAGCACTTGTGCATATTGACCGCCTCGGGTCCTGTGTTCACATAACACCGGCTATGTGCCTTGTAAGCGTCCAGCAATTGTTTCATTTTCTGGGGGCGACCAATTGTTCTGCGTGCTTTCGCTTCTGCTGTGCCGGAGAGCAATACTCTTCTTCGATCGAATCCGACTTGGTGTATGGTCGTATGCTGCTAGCCCAATTGTGCTCTCGATTCACGTGAGGGTACGACCAAAAAAACTTCTTGGATCTATACGAGACCGTCTCCAGCAGCACACCGACAACAGTCGGAGTGTTGAGGATATCCGAGCAGCACTGCGCAAAAGTTTGTCGTTCTCGCTTTATCGTGAGCCAGTGCTAACAGTGACAGCTACTTCAGGCATGTATCTAAGTACTTTCGAAGTGTAGACATAGGCATCGCACTCATATCTACATCTTGAAATCACCGACAATAGTATCTGTGACACAATGGGTAAGACTACTCCAAGCGATTGCGTGCGGTACTAATCTTCCGCCCGTCGCAGACTTTGATGTTCAATCCAAATATGCGAACGCATTACGCGCACGAGTATTCGACGATGCCTACACGGTCTCTCTGCCATGTCCATACGGCCATCCGGAACAAACCTTCTTCGGCATCAACAAACTCCTAGAACATACGAAAGCCGAACATGGGGCTGTACTCTACGGTCAGACCGTTTTAGTGGCACAATCGATGTTACGCGAGGCCTTTATTGCCAAACATCTCCAGACCTGTGGTTATGGTCCCCAAAATGATGCTCCACAACATGTGTCAGATACCGTGGGCCTTACTTTGGAATCGGAAAAACCATCTCTGCCGCCGCTTTCTGGTCGCAAGAGGCCAGCCGAATCAGGTCAGGGCCGCCGTGGTAAAGCTGTATCCCATGTCGAAGTGACAGACTCCGACTATGACCGGAACACTCTGTCCGAACGTACCCGGAAGCTCTTTGATCCAAATCAGTCCGGGAAAACGCCATCACCTTCAAGTGTATGGTGGTCACGTAACGCAGCCGAACTTAACCAGCGACACCAACCTCCACCACCTCCACCATGTATACAACATCTGCTACGTCTACCACATCCACCACCGCCACCAACTGTACTACCTCTACTACCCCCACAGCCTCCACCGCCTCCACCACCACTGCCTCATAGATCAGCCCCCAAGACGCAACATAGTCAACGGCAGCCGGGGTTGATCGAGGTACAGCGGTACGACCCTAGGTACCCCAGCTTACTCTTGCAACCTGACTCTTGACCTATATCTCAAGAGCAGCTCGCTGCAGAGGTCAAAAGCATATACGCTGGACTGACGATGGTTGAGACGAAGTGCATTCATGTTGACCGGGCCGGGGCACACATAGCCACCGCCGATGTTTTCAGTCAAGGGGACGTAAGACCTACGAACATTCTCATGTCCAGCAGCCTTATCGACGGGACTCCGAGTGTACTTACTGGGGCTATGCGAGGCAGCATTCCCACATATGAAATTCCAAGCGTGCTCACAGGAACTACAGGACCACTCCAGGTCAGCGCGCTAGGAGATACATGTGCCATGTTCAACTTCATGAGTCCAGTGTGTGCTGCGTCTCTGGGTCTGAAAGTCGACACGACGGCATCGAAAGTCGTGACAGTGGGCAGCGGAGCTCGTTTGCAGACAGCTGGAGTCGTCGAAACGCAATACCACTTCCAGGGCGAACCAGAAAGCACTTATTCTCTCATGTTCCACATACTTCCGAATGCTGTTCAACATCTCATCTTGGGACGGACATTTCTCAAGTTGA
>Ga0265798_10001829_pt1 | contig 32254 bp, 29 predicted proteins | sample P3T30metagenome_FD_192430 | JGI IMG/M metagenome (GOLD analysis project Ga0265798, IMG submission 192430) | Plant litter microbial communities from East Loma Ridge, Irvine, California - P3 T30 | ecosystem: Environmental > Terrestrial > Plant litter > Unclassified | place: USA: California... | reverse complement strand
TCAAGAGTCCCCCAATTCAACACCCTGAACCTTCAGAGAAACCACCCATGACCAGCACAGCCCACTCCCAGGTCGTACAACGTCAATTCGGCGAACAGGCTTCGGCTTACCTCAATAGCGCCGTTCATGCGCAAGGTGCCGAGTTTGCGCTGCTACAGGAGGCTGTCGAAGGCCGCGGTGATGCGCGGGTGCTGGATCTGGGTTGCGGGGCGGGTCATGTCAGCTTCAATGTTGCGCCGTCTGTCAGTGAAGTGGTCGCGTACGACCTGTCACAGCAGATGCTCGACGTGGTCGCCGCTGCGGCCGCCGACAAGGGCCTGGGCAACATCCGCACGGTATGCGGTGCGGCCGAGCGCTTGCCGTTTGCTGACGGCGAGTTCGACTTCGTGTTCAGTCGCTATTCGGCTCATCATTGGAGCGATCTCGCTCTGGCTTTGCGTGAAGTGCGCCGCGTATTGAAACCGGGCGGTGTGGCGGCGTTCATCGATGTGATGTCGCCGGGCAGCCCGTTGCTGGATACTTATCTGCAAACGGTTGAAGTGCTGCGCGACACCAGCCATGTGCGCGATTATTCCGCCGCCGAATGGCTGAATCAGGTCAGCGACGCGGGGCTGTTTACCCGCAGCCATGCCCGCCAGCGGCTGCATCTGGAGTTTACGTCGTGGGTCGAGCGCATGCGCACGCCACAGCCGTTGCGCGTGGCCATACGCGAATTGCAGCAGGCGATGGGCGATGAAGTGCGTCAGTATTTCGAGATTGATGCGCAGGGCTCATTCAGTACCGATGTGCTGGTGCTGTGGGCCGAGCGTTAATCTTTTTACGGCTTGAAACGTTATAAACGGGCGCTGTCCGAGGCGTCGATAAAAACTCGAGGAAGTTATGAGCAAGCAGATTCTGATTCTCCCAGGTGATGGCATTGGTCCGGAAATCATGACCGAAGCGGTCAAGGTGCTGGAACTGGCCAACGAGAAGTATCAGCTGGGTTTTGAATTGACTCACGACGTGATCGGTGGCGCTGCCATCGACAAGCACGGCGTTCCGCTGGCCGACGAGACTCTGGAGCGCGCCCGCGCTGCCGACGCTGTTCTGCTCGGCGCCGTGGGTGGCCCGAAGTGGGACACTATCGAACGCGACATCCGTCCTGAGCGCGGCCTGCTGAAAATCCGTGCGCAACTGGGCCTGTTCGGCAACCTGCGTCCGGCGATTCTGTATCCGCAACTGGCCGACGCCTCCAGCCTCAAGCCTGAAATCGTCGCCGGTCTGGACATCCTGATCGTGCGCGAACTGACCGGTGGGATCTATTTCGGCGCGCCGCGTGGTGTTCGGGTGCTGGATAACGGCGAGCGCGAGGCTTATGACACACTGCCCTACAGCGAAAGCGAGATCCGTCGCATCGCCCGCGTCGGTTTCGACATGGCCATGGTGCGCAACAAGAAGCTGTGTTCGGTGGACAAGGCCAACGTGCTGTCGTCGAGCCAGCTGTGGCGCGAAATCGTCGAGCAGGTCGCCAAGGATTACCCTGAGGTCGAGCTGAGCCACATGTACGTCGACAACGCCGCCATGCAACTGGTGCGTGCGCCCAAGCAGTTCGACGTGATCGTGACCGACAACCTGTTCGGCGACATCCTGTCCGACCAGGCATCGATGCTGACCGGCTCCATCGGCATGCTGCCGTCCGCGTCGCTGGACACCAATAACAAGGGCATGTATGAGCCTTGCCACGGTTCTGCACCGGACATCGCTGGCAAAGGCATCGCCAACCCGCTGGCGACTATCCTCTCGGTATCGATGATGCTGCGTTACAGCTTCAACCTGACCGACGCTGCCGACGCCATCGAAAAGGCCGTCAGCGTGGTTCTGGATCAGGGTCTGCGTACCGGCGACATCTTTTCGACGGGTAACACCAAAGTCGGTACGCAAGAAATGGGCGACGCAGTAGTCGCCGCGCTGCGGAATCTGTAATCTCTCTGGCCCGCTATTCTGCTGTGCATCCGCAGAATAGCGGTCCCACTTTTTTTCTAGGTGTGTTGCGATGAAACGTGTAGGTCTGATCGGTTGGCGTGGCATGGTCGGTTCCGTGCTCATGCAGCGGATGCGGGAAGAGCAGGACTTCGATCTTATTGAGCCGGTGTTCTTCACTACCTCCAATGTCGGTGGCCAGGCGCCTTCGGTGGGCAAGGATCTTGCGCCACTGAAAGATGCGTACAGCATTGACGAGCTGAAGACCCTGGACGTGGTGCTGACCTGCCAGGGCGGCGACTACACCAACGAGGTATTCCCCAAGCTGCGCGAGGCGGGCTGGCAGGGTTACTGGATCGACGCGGCTTCCAGCCTGCGCATGCAGGATGATGCCGTTATCGTGCTGGATCCGGTCAACCGCAAGGTCATCGATCAGCAGCTCGACGCCGGTACCAAGAACTACATCGGCGGCAACTGCACGGTCAGCCTGATGCTGATGGGGTTGGGTGGCCTGTTCGAAGCCGGTCTGGTCGAGTGGATGAACGTCATGACGTATCAGGCAGCTTCCGGTGCCGGTGCGCAGAACATGCGTGAGCTGATCAAGCAGATGGGCGCTGTGCACGCCTCGGTTGCCGATGAACTGGCCAACCCGGCCAGTGCCATTCTGGACATCGACCGCAAGGTGGCTGAAGCCATGCGTGGCGAAGCGTTCCCGACCGAGAACTTTGGCGTACCGCTGGCGGGCAGCCTGATTCCATGGATCGACAAGGCGCTGCCGAACGGCCAGAGCCGTGAAGAGTGGAAAGGCCAGGCCGAGACCAACAAGATTCTGGGCCGCTTCAAGAGCCCGATTCCGGTGGACGGCATCTGCGTGCGCATCGGCGCCATGCGTTGCCACAGTCAGGCACTGACCATCAAGCTGAACAAGGATGTGCCGATTGCGGACATCGAAGGCTTGATCAGCCAGCACAACCCTTGGGTCAAGCTGGTGCCGAACAACCGTGAAGCCAGCATGCAGGACCTCAGCCCGACGGCTGTGACCGGCACCATGAGCATTCCGGTGGGTCGCCTGCGCAAGCTGAACATGGGCTCGCAGTACCTGGGCGCATTCACCGTCGGTGACCAGCTGCTGTGGGGCGCGGCCGAACCGCTGCGCCGCATGCTGAGAATCCTGCTGGAACGTTGATCGAAACGCCGCTGCACCCCGAACCCGCGTCCTGACCAGGACGCGGGTTTTTTATTGTCCGTTGATAAGGTAATCATTATCCCAATATATGGGATTGAAATTTACATATTGAGATAATTACGATTTCGGGTTTATAGTCCGTCCTGCACTCACTTCCAAAAATACAAAAGGTGAAGCAATGCAGGCGCACTTGATCGCGCTCGACTGGGGGACGACCTCACTTCGTGCTTATCGACTTGGCGAACATGGCCAGGTACTGGAACAACGCGCCCTGAGCGCGGGCATCATGCAATTGCCGGACAACCCGCGGATGATCGCGGGCGCGCTGTGCAGCGACGGGTTCGAGCTGGCCTTTGATGAAGCATGCGGCGACTGGCTCGACGCGCGGCCTGATCTGCCGGTGATCGCGTGCGGCATGGTTGGCAGCGCGCAAGGCTGGCGCGAGGCGACCTATCGTGAAGCGCCTGCCAGCGTCGATGAGCTGAGCGCCGCTTTGCAGACCGTACGCAGCGTGCGTGGCGTGACTGTTCACATCATCCCCGGTGTGTTGCAGCGTTCGACGCTGCCCAATGTCATGCGCGGTGAAGAGACTCAGGTGCTGGGCGTGCTCGCCGGACTCGACGAGCAGTCGGCCAGCCAGCCGCTGTTGATCGGCCTGCCGGGCAGCCACTCCAAGTGGGTACAGGTGGCGCAGGATCGCATCGTTCATTTCGATACCTTCATGACCGGCGAGGTCTACGCGGCGCTGTGCGCCCATACCATTCTCGGACGCACCATGCAGCCGAGCGAAACGTTCGACAGTGCCGCGTTCGATCGCGGGCTCGCCAATGCACAGTCGGAGGAGGGCGCTGCCGGCCCTCTGTCCACCATCTTCAGTTGCCGAACGCTCGGCCTTACTGGCCAGTTACCTGCGAGCAGCCAGCCCGATTACCTGTCCGGTCTGTTGATCGGCCATGAACTGGCCTCGCTCGCCAGACATCAATACGACGCCCACGGCCATCTGCCCGCGGTGATTCTCATCGGCAGCGAGTCGCTGTGTCAGCGCTATGCGCGTGGACTGACCGCCTGCGGCTTTCCCCGGGTGACAGTGGCCGCCCAGGCGACCGAACGCGGCCTCTGGCAGGTCGCGGTCCAGGCGGGTCTGGTTGCGCGCCAGTCGTCTCATTACGTTCAAGAGGTGTGACATGCTCAAGCAAGCATTGAAGGAAAACGGCCTGGTCGCGATTCTGCGCGGCCTGCGTCCCGAAGAAGCTCCGGCGATTGGCGACGAGCTGTATCAGGCGGGTTTTCGGGTCATCGAAGTGCCGCTCAATTCTCCCCAGCCGTTCGACAGTATCGGCCTGCTGCGCCAGCGCCTGCCTGCCGATTGCCTGATCGGCGCCGGAACCGTGCTGACGCCCGAGCAGGTGACGCAGGTCAAGGACGCAGGCGGACAGGTCATCGTCATGCCGCACAGCGACCCCAAGGTACTGCGTGCGGCCAAAGCGGCAAACATGTTCCTGTCGCCGGGCGTGGCCACGCCGACCGAGGCCTTTGCCGCACTGTCTGAGGGCGCTGATGTGCTCAAGCTGTTCCCGGCCGAGCAGATGTCGCCAACGGTGGTCAAGGCCTGGCTGGCGGTGCTGCCCGCAGGCACGGTCCTGCTGCCGGTCGGTGGCATCACACCGGACAACATGAAGGTGTTTCTCGACGCGGGCGTCAAAGGCTTTGGTCTCGGTTCCGGGCTGTTCAAGCCGGGCATGAGCGCTGCCGACGTCGCCGAGCGCGCCAAGGCCTATGTGGCCGCCTGGAAAGAACACACCTCATCGCTTTGAAACGGATCGGCGGGCCAGACGCAGCCGCCTGACAAGAGAACCAATAAGAGAAGCCGTACTCATGAAAATCACCAAATTGACCACCTTCATCGTTCCGCCGCGCTGGTGCTTCCTGAAAGTGGAGACCGACGAGGGCGTTGTCGGCTGGGGTGAGCCGGTCGTCGAAGGCCGCGCGCACACCGTGGCCGCGGCCGTGGAAGAGCTTTCCGATTACCTGATCGGCAAGGACCCGCGCAACATCGAAGACATCTGGACCGTGCTGTACCGCGGCGGCTTCTACCGTGGCGGGGCGATCCACATGAGCGCGCTGGCCGGGATCGATCAGGCGCTGTGGGACATCAAGGGCAAGGCGCTGGGTGTGTCGGTCAGCGATCTGCTCGGTGGTCAGGTGCGTGACAAGATTCGCGTCTATTCCTGGATCGGCGGCGACCGTCCGGCCGATACCGCACGTGCGGCACGGGAAGCGGTCGAGCGTGGTTTCACTGCGGTGAAGATGAACGGCACTGAAGAGCTGCAATTCCTCGACACCTTCGACAAGGTCGATCTGGCCCTGGCCAACGTCGCGGCGGTGCGTGACGCGGTCGGTCCGAACGTCGGCATCGGCGTCGATTTCCATGGCCGCGTGCACAAGCCGATGGCCAAGGTGCTGATGAAGGAGCTGGACCCGTACAAGCTGATGTTCATCGAGGAACCGGTGCTCAGCGAGAACTATGAAGCGCTGAAAGAGCTGGCGCCGCTGACCAGCACGCCGATTGCGCTGGGTGAGCGGTTGTTCTCGCGTTGGGACTTCAAGCGTGTGTTGAGCGAAGGCTACGTCGACATCATCCAGCCGGATGCATCGCACGCGGGTGGCATCACCGAGACGCGCAAGATCGCCAACATGGCCGAAGCCTACGACGTGGCGCTGGCGCTGCATTGTCCGCTGGGGCCGATTGCACTGGCGGCGTGCCTGCAACTGGATGCGGTCTGCTACAACGCGTTCATTCAGGAGCAGAGCCTGGGCATTCACTACAACGAAAGCAACGACCTGCTGGACTACGTCAAGCACCCGGAAGTCTTCGACTACGACAAGGGCATGGTCAAGATCCCCAACGGTCCGGGCCTGGGCATTGAAATCAACGAGGAATACGTCAAGGAACGCGCTGCGATCGGTCACCGCTGGCGCAACCCGATCTGGCGTCATGCCGATGGCAGCTTTGCCGAGTGGTGATCTGATCCGGAGCAGGCCTCCTGATCGTGCCCACGCAGAGCGTGAGGCACGATCCAAGCGATTTGCCAACAACACACATCCTCAATAAATCCAAAAAGAGGAAACATTTTCATGCGCACTCGTACCATGGAGGGCGCGGCATCACTGGTGACGCCGTCCCGCAAACGTTTCTTTATCATGGTGCTGCTGTTCATCACCGTGGTCATCAATTACCTGGACCGCAGCAACCTGTCGATTGCCGCGCCGGCGCTGACGTCCGAGCTGGGCATCGATCCGGTTCATGTAGGTCTGATCTTCTCCGCGTTCGGCTGGACCTACGCGGCCATGCAGTTGCCCGGTGGCTGGCTGGTGGACCGCGTGCCGCCGCGCATTCTCTACACCGTGGCTCTGGCGTTGTGGTCGATCGCTACCATCATGCTTGGCTTTGCCGCCAGCTTCATTGCGCTGTTCGTGCTGCGCATGGCCGTCGGTGCGCTGGAAGCTCCCGCCTATCCGATCAACAGCCGCGTGGTGACCACCTGGTTTCCCGAGCGCGAGCGTGCCACGGCGATTGGTTTCTATACGTCCGGGCAGTTCGTCGGTCTGGCGTTTCTGACGCCGGTGCTGGCGTGGCTGCAGGCGCACTACGGCTGGCACATGGTGTTCGTCGCGACCGGCGGCGTCGGTGTGCTCTGGGCAGCGATCTGGTACGCGGTGTACCGCGAGCCCCGTGACTTCAAGGGTGTCAATCAGCAGGAAATCGACCTGATCCGCGAAGGCGGCGGGCTGGTGGACATTCAGAAGGACGTCGAAAAGCAGAAGCAGGGTTTCAGCTGGCTGGACCTGGGCATCGTCCTCAGCAGGCGCAAGCTTTGGGGTATTTACCTCGGCCAGTTTTGCCTGAACTCCACGCTCTGGTTCTTCCTGACCTGGTTCCCGACCTATCTGGTGAAATACCGGGGCATGGACTTCATCAAGTCCGGGCTGCTGGCGTCGCTGCCGTTTCTGGCCGCCTTCGTTGGCGTGCTGTGTTCGGGGTTCTTCTCCGACTGGCTGATCCGTCGCGGGCACACCGTGGGCTTCGCTCGCAAGCTGCCGATCATTGCCGGTCTGCTGATTTCCACGTCGATCATCGGCGCCAATTTCGTCGAATCCACGCCGCTGGTGATCGCGTTTCTGGCACTGGCATTCTTTGGTAACGGTCTGGCTTCTATTACGTGGTCGCTGGTATCGACGCTGGCCCCGGCGCGTCTTCTGGGGCTGACAGGCGGCACCTTCAACTTCATCGGCAATCTGGCGGCCATCGCCACGCCAATCGTGATCGGCTTCCTGGCTTCGGGCGATTCGTTTGCACCCGCCATCACCTACATCTCGGTGCTGGCACTGCTGGGTGCGCTGTCCTACATCCTGCTGGTGGGTAAAGTCGAGCGCATCGAACTCTGATATCGACGTGTCCTGACGCTGGCGACGATAATGCCGCCAGCGTCCCGATCTGATTAAGGCTTGTCATGCACAACGAACCGCTTCCCGCTGAAAATCCTCCAGGCAAAGAGTCGGCCCCTGCCGGAACCCAGACCCTGTTGCGCGGCCTGGGTGTGGTTCAGGCCGTGGCCAGTGGTGCGCGGGATCTGAAGGAAATCGCCCGCCTGATCGGCACTACACGCAGCACCACCCATCGTCTGGCCAGTTGTCTGGTGGACGAACGCTATCTTCGGGTGGTTCCTCAGGTGGGTTATCTGTTGGGGCCGAAACTGATCGAGCTGGGCTTTCAAGCGCGAGAGGAAGTGCCGCTGGCGATTCTGGCGCGTCCGTTTCTGGACAGGCTTTCCGCATTGACCGGTGACACCGTGCATCTGGCGGTGCGCGAGGGCGATGACGTGCTGTACCTGCACAAGAATCCCGGCCGCAATGGTCCGGAGATGCGTTCGCGGGTCGGGCATCGTATGCCGTTGGTGCGCACGGGTATCGGCAAGGCGCTATTGCTGGACAGTCCTGAAGCTGAGTGGCTTCGTCTCTACGAGGTCAGCATGCCAGCGTCAGGCAAGCATCCGTTGTGGCCCAATCACGAGCAACAGACGTGGGAGCAACTGCAGCAGCGCAGGCAGGAATATGTGGCGGGAGGTTATGCGTTCGATCTGGAGGACAACGAACCGTCGATCCGTTGTGTCGCGGCGCCGGTGCGTGATGCCAGCCAGCAGATTGTGGCTGGCATCAGCGTCGCCAGTACGGTGCCGTACATGCCCCTGGAAAAGATGGCCGAACTGGTCCCGCTGATCAGGGAGATCGCGGCGGGACTGTCGGCCGAACTCGGGGCCGCCTGAATCAGGCTTTGAGCGTGGCCATGTCGATGACAAAGCGGTACTTCACGTCACCGGCGAGCATGCGCTCGTAGGCTTCGTTGATGTTGCGGATGTCGAGCATCTCGATGTCGCAGGTGATGTCGTTCTCGGCGCAGAAATCCAGCACTTCCTGAGTCTCGGCGATACCACCGATCAGCGAACCGGCCAGTACGCGGCGGCTCATCACCAGATTGGCGGCGTGGACCGGTGGTTCAACCGGCTCGATCAGACCGACCAGGATGTGCACACCGTCGAAACGCAGGGTCTGCAGGTAGGGGTTCAGGTCGTGCTGCACCGGAATGGTGTCGAGCAGGAAGTCGAAATGACCGGCTGCCGCTTTCATCTGTTCGGCATCGGTGGAGACGATCACGTGATCGGCACCCTGACGACGCGCTTCCTGAGCTTTCGACGCGGAGCGGGTGAAGAGGGTGACTTCAGCGCCCATCGCCTTGGCGAACTTGATGCCCATGTGGCCCAGACCACCCATGCCCAGAATGCCGACCTTGTCACCGGCCTTCACGCCGTAGTGCTTGAGCGGCGAGTAGGTGGTGATGCCTGCACAGAGAATCGGTGCAGCAGCGGCCGGATCCAGCTTCTCGGGAACGCGCACGACGAAGTGTTCGCTGACCACGATGCTGTTGGAATAACCGCCCATGGTGTTGCTGCCGTCCACGCGGTCTGGCGTGGCGTAGGTCATGGTCGGACCTTCCAGGCAATACTGCTCCAGGTCCGACTTGCAAGCCGAGCACTCACGGCAGGAGTCGACCATGCAGCCGACGCCGACCAGATCACCGACCTTGTATTGGGTGGCATTGGCACCGGTGGCGGTAACGCGACCGACGATCTCGTGGCCCGGCATCAACGGGTAGACGGCAATGCCCCACTCGTTGCGCGCCTGGTGGATGTCGGAGTGGCAGACGCCACAGTAGAGGATTTCGATGGCAACGTCGTCGGCACGCGGAGCGCGACGTTCGAAGGTCATCGGGGCGAGGGGAGCGGTGGCTGACTGAGCGGCGTAACCGATGGCTGTGTACATAAATATGACCTCGCGAAATGATACGGAGAAGAGGCGAACCATTGTCCGCGTGATGGGCGTGTGTCGCTAGGGTGATTCCTCCGTGTTTCATGCCTATTCCTCCGGCTGCCGGATCCGGGTACCGCTCAAGCGCGCAAATCTGCGATCATGGAGCTGTCTGATTCTCTGCCGGTACTCCTTATGTCGCTCCTTCATCCTGTCGATGGCAATGCTGTTCTGGTCTCGTTGATCCGGCCGCTGGCGGTGCGTCCCGGCTTTGTCGACACGCACTTGCCCGAGGTGCGTGTGCTCTCGGCGTTCAGCTATGTGGCGAGCAGCCCGCAGATGTATGAGCCGAGCCTGATGATCGTGGTGCAAGGCAGCAAGATCGCCTGCCTGGGGACGCGCACGTTCGAGTACGGCACCGGGCATTACCTGATTCAGGCACTGTCGGTGCCCTTCAAATGCGAGACCTTTGCCACGCCGGACAAGCCGCTGTATGGCGTGTCGGTGTCGATCGACCGGGTGTTGCTCGGCGAGCTGGTGCAGGTGATGGGCTCGCTGTCGCCACAGGACTGCCAGCCGCAGACGCCGGAGTCCATGACCTCTGTACTGATCGATGCCGGGATGCGTGACAGTGTCGAGCGGCTGCTGCGCTGCCTGCACGATCCGCTGGAGTGTCAGGCCATGGGGCAGGCCCGGATTCGTGATGTGCTGTACAGCGCGCTGCGCGGGCCGCAGGCGGGCGTGCTGCGGGCGCTGGTCGAACAGCAAGGGCAATTTGCACGGATCGCATCTGCGGTGACCTACTTGCATGAGCATTACGCCGATGCTTTGAATGTCGATACGCTGGCGCGTTGCGCGAACATGAGCACCTCGACCTTCCATGAGCACTTCAAGCGCAGCACCCTGTTGTCGCCAGTGCAGTACCTCAAGCGCCTGCGACTGCTCAAGGCTCAGCAGTTGCTGGTGGCTGAAGGGCTGGGTGTTGCGCAGGTGGCATTGCGGGTCGGTTACCAGAGCGCGTCGCAATTCAGTCGCGAGTACAAACGCTATTTCGAGCGCAGTCCGGGCGAAGAGGGCGCGTATCCGGGCGTTCCCGCCTGACCTGTTGCTGAAAAAGATAAAGGCTCCCGAGGGAGCCTTTATTGTTGTCGCGACCGGAACACTTACATGTTCGGATAAGTCGGGCCGCCAGCGCCTTCCGGTGCCACCCAGGTGATGTTCTGGGATGGATCCTTGATGTCGCAGGTCTTGCAGTGCACGCAGTTCTGGGCGTTGATCTGGAAGCGTTTCTCGCCGTCTTCCTTGGTGATCACTTCATACACGCCCGCCGGGCAGTAGCGCTGCGCCGGTTCGTCGTACAGCGGCAGGTTCTTGCAGATCGGAATGCTAGGGTCGGTCAGCTTCAAGTGGCAGGGTTGTTCCTCTTCATGGTTGGTGCTGGAGAGGAATACCGAGCTGAGCTTGTCAAAGCTGAGCTTGCCGTCGGGTTTCGGGTAGTTGATCTTCTTCGAGTCGGCGGCCAGCTTGAGGCAGGCGTAGTCCGGCTTGGTGTCGTGCAGCGTGAACGGCAGTTTGCCACCGAAGATGTTCTGGTCGATGAAGTTGAATGCACCGCCCTTGATCGCGCCGTACTTGTGAATGGCCACGCCGAAGTTGCGGCTGGTGAACAGTTCATCATGCAGCCAGCTGGCTTTGAATGCATCGACGTAGGAAGTCAGTGTGTCGCCGCCTTCGTTGCCTGCCAGCAACGCTTCGGCAACCGTATCGGCAGCCAGCATGCCGGACTTCATGGCCGTGTGGCTGCCCTTGATCTTGGCGAAGTTCAGGGTGCCCAGGTCGCAGCCGATCAGTGCGCCGCCCGGGAAGACCATTTTCGGCAGCGAGTTCAGGCCACCCTTGGCAATGGCGCGAGCACCGTAGCTGATGCGCTTGCCGCCTTCCAGGTATTGCTTGATGACAGGGTGATGCTTGTAGCGCTGGAATTCGTCGAACGGCGACAGGTACGGGTTGGAGTAGGAAAGGTCGACGATCAGACCGACCACTACCTGATTGTTTTCCAGGTGATAAAGGAAGGAGCCGCCCGGGTTGGCGTCGTCCAGCGGCCAGCCAGCGGTGTGGACCACCAGGCCTTGCTCGTGTTTCGCCGGGTCGACTTCCCAGATTTCCTTGAGGCCGATGGCGTAATGCTGCACGTCGGCTTCATTGTCCAGATCGAAACGCTTGATCAGTTGCTTGCCGATGTGGCCGCGGCAGCCCTCTGCAAACAGCGTGTACTTGGCGCGCAATTCCATGCCCGGCGTGTACAGGCCTTCTTTCGGGTTGCCTTCGCGGTCGACACCCAGGTCGCCGGTGATAATGCCGCGCACTACACCGTTTTCGTCGAACAGCGCTTCCTGAGCTGCGAAGCCGGGGTAAATCTCAACGCCCAGGTTCTCGGCCTGCTGAGCCATCCAGCGGCACAGATTGCCCAGCGAGATGATGTAGTTGCCTTCGTTGTGCATGGTCCTGGGCACGAAGAAGTTCGGCACCTTGCGGGCTTTCTCGGCGTCATTCAGGACATAGATGTCGTCACGCTTGACTGGCGTGTTGAGCGGGGCGCCCAGCGCCTGCCAGTCAGGGAACAGTTCGTTCAGGGCGCGGGGTTCGAACACCGCACCGGACAGGATGTGTGCACCGACTTCCGAGCCTTTTTCCACCACGCAGACGCTGATTTCCTGCCCGGCTTCGGCAGCCTTCTGCTTGAGGCGGCAAGCGGCTGAAAGCCCGGACGGGCCGGCTCCGACGATGACGACGTCGAATTCCATGTATTCGCGTTCCACAGGCTATCTCCTACTCTCAAGGCTCACGGTATTTTTTTATGGGTCACGGTGGACCGACATGCGGACTTGGACCGCATATCTTTTTAAGGCGTGCAGTATATCTACACCACTGCGTGGGTCCAATACAAACGTTTGTTTGAATCGGCCGCAGGCCAGATAAATCAAAGACGCGCGACTCATGACTGGCCGATTTGGCGTATTGACCGGAAAAGGCGTTGCGGTCAAGATACGGGCGGTTTTGCGTTTGCCGTAGGCTGAAACGGGCCTCCACGGACATCCCTTGCGGATATCCGCAGCGGACCCGGAAAAAGGCATCAGGCGAATGCAGTGCAGGCAGTCACGTAAACGGCCAGTGTCGCCCGGCGCATTTTACACACCCTGCCGGTGCATGACGGGTGACGCCCTGTTTTTATCGGGCTTTTGGCGGGATTTGCATCAAGGCATGTTCGCCTGCACGAATACGATTGCTTGTTGAGGACACATATCGATCGCCTGGTATTGCCGGGCGACTTCTTTTCACCGGAGAGTGAGGAATCCATGAAGGTTCTTGTAGCTGTCAAACGAGTGGTCGACTACAACGTCAAGGTTCGCGTCAAGGCGGACAACTCCGGCGTCGATCTTGCCAACGTCAAAATGTCCATGAACCCTTTCTGCGAAATTGCCGTGGAAGAGGCTGTACGCCTGAAAGAGAAGGGCGTAGCGACCGAGATCGTGGTGGTGACCATCGGCCCGACCACTGCTCAAGAGCAACTGCGTACTGCGTTGGCGCTGGGTGCCGACCGCGCCGTGCTGGTCGAGTCCGCCGAAGAGCTGACGTCCCTGGCTGTTGCCAAGCTGCTCAAGGCCGTTGTCGACAAGGAGCAGCCGCAACTGGTCATCCTTGGCAAACAGGCCATCGACAGCGACAACAATCAGACTGGCCAGATGCTGGCTGCGCTGAGCGGCTATCCGCAGGGCACCTTCGCGTCCAAGGTCGAAGTGTCGGGCGACAAGGTTGCCGTGACCCGCGAGATCGACGGCGGTCTGCAAACCGTTTCCCTGAGCCTGCCGGCCATCGTGACCACAGACCTGCGTCTGAACGAGCCGCGTTACGCCTCGCTGCCCAACATCATGAAAGCCAAGAAGAAGCCGCTTGAAGTGCTGACACCCGATGCACTGGGCGTTTCCACGGCCTCGACCAACAAGACCCTCAAGGTCGAAGCACCGGCTGCGCGCAGCGCGGGCATCAAGGTCAAATCGGTGGCCGAACTGGTCGAGAAACTGAAAACCGAAGCGAAGGTAATCTAAATGACGATCCTGGTTATCGCTGAGCACGACAATGCAACCGTAGCCCCGGCTACGCTCAACACCCTCGCTGCGGCCCAGAAGATCGGTGGCGACATCCACCTGCTGGTGGCCGGTTCCGGCGTAAGCGCCGTGGCCGAAGCCGCTGCGAAAATCGCTGGCGTGGCAAAAGTGCTGGTGGCCGACAACGCCGCCTACGCGCATCAATTGCCGGAAAACGTCGCGCCGCTGGTCGTTGAACTGGCCGCCGGTCACAGCCACGTACTGGCTGCCGCCACGTCCAATGGCAAGAACATCCTGCCGCGGGTCGCTGCGCAGCTGGATGTGGACCAGCTCTCGGAAATCATCTCGGTCGAATCGGCTGACACCTTCACCCGTCCGATCTACGCCGGTAACGCCATTGCCACCGTGCAGTCCACTGCTTCGGTCAAGGTCATCACCGTGCGTGCCACCGGTTTCGATCCGGTTGCTGCAGAAGGCGGTTCGGCGTCGGTCGAAGCGGTTTCGGCTGCTCACGACGCGGGCAAGTCGAGCTTCGTCGGCGAAGAGCTGGCCAAGTCCGACCGTCCTGAGCTGACGGCTGCCAAAATCGTCGTTTCCGGCGGTCGCGGCATGCAGAACGGTGACAACTTCAAGCACCTGTACGCGCTGGCGGACAAGCTGGGCGCTGCGGTTGGTGCTTCGCGCGCTGCCGTCGATGCCGGTTTCGTGCCCAACGACATGCAGGTCGGCCAGACCGGCAAGATCGTTGCGCCACAGCTGTACATCGCGGTCGGTATCTCCGGCGCGATCCAGCATCTGGCGGGCATGAAGGACTCCAAGGTGATCGTTGCGATCAACAAGGACGAAGAAGCGCCGATTTTCCAAGTGGCCGATTACGGTCTGGTAGCAGACCTGTTCGAAGCAATCCCGGAGCTGGAGAAGCTGGTCTGATCCAGCCTCTTCCACTATAAAGAGAACCCGTTCCATTCGGCTTCATTCACTGTCAGGCTTGTCTGCGGTGTTTGAAGTCTGATGAACGGGTTTTTTATCGACTTGTGAAAAGGGCTGTCCATGCAACGCCATTCCGTTCCCCATTACAGACTGCTGCGCTCCCTTCTGTTGGGGTTGATCGTGTCGCCAGCGCTGGGCTTCGCGGCGGGTAAATGTGAGCGGCTGATCGTGACCGGCAGCCCTGACGCGCCGCCGTACCTGTGGCGCGATCCTCAGGATCCCAGGCACCTGATGGGCGCCAACGCTGATCTGCTGAAACGGGCGGCCGGAGAGCTGGGTATCAAGGTCGAGTTTCTGTACGCAGGCAAGCGCAGCCAGGCCCTCGAAGAAGTGCGCACCGGACGCATGGACCTGCTGGCCGATGCGCCCATGAATGCCGCACAACTGGATGCCCTTGACTACATCCATCCAGCCATCGCGCAGAACGATATCGTGATCTGGACACGTCATGATCATGCTGTTCCGCTGACGACGTTCAGCGAACTTCATGGGCACAGCGGCGCCATCTCTGACAAAACGCGGCTGACGCCTGACTTCGACGAGGCCACCCGGCAGCATTTGACGCTGGAGCGCGTTTCCGGTCTGACCCCGGCATTCCAGAAATTGGCGCTGGGCGAGGTGGATTACGTGCTGGCAGGTCGCTATGCGGGGATGGTCATGGTGCAGACATTGGGCTTGTCGGCCGACGTGGTTGACCAGCCTTTGCCTCTCGACAGGCCCGGTTTCTATCTGGCGCTGTCGTTCAATTCGGCTTGCAACGATCCATGGTTGCGCGGACAGCTGGCGAAAAAGATGACAGAATCGGCCGCCTCCGGCCTTGCAGGTGAAGTGATCCGACACAATCTGGAACTCTGGAAAACCCAGCTGTTGCAGCCTGCCAGTGCCAGCGCCTCAACCAAGTAGGGATGTTTTTTGTGAGTATTCGTTTTTCAATCGCCGCCCTGGCGATCGCCTCGCTGGTCGGTTGCGCCAGTGATCCGGTTCCGACCGAACAATTCAAACTGACCGAGCAGGCGCTTGAGCAGGCCAAGGCTGTCGGCGCTGACGAGCAGCCCGAGCTGGAAACGGCCGAGGCCAAGTTCGCCGATGCCCGTGCCGACATGGCTGACAAGTCCTACAAGGAAGCGCGCATGAAGGCTGAGCAGGCCGAGCTGGATGCCCGTCTGGCAGAGGCACGCGTCCTGACGCTGAAAAGCCAGGAGCAGATCACGCAGTTGAACACCCGCCTGACTCGGTTGCGCAAGCAGCTGGGAGACGCCCAATGAACCGTATCCCACGTGCGCTGAGCGTTTGCCTGTTGCTGGGCTCTGCAGGTCTTTATGGTTGCGCCGGTCACCAGAACAGTGATCAGGCCCTGCAGCAGGCCAGTGCGGACTTCCAGAAGGTCAAGGAAGACACCGATGTACTGCGCAGTGCGCCGAAAGATGTGATTCGTGCCGGTGAGTCACTGGCTCGTGCCGAGCGACTCTCCAGTTACCTGGGCAGCGGCGCCGACGTGAATCATTACGCTTATTTGAGCAGCCGCTACAGCGAAATCGCCCGTGAGCACAGCAATCTCATGCTGAGCCAGGAGCGTCTGGCGAAAATGGAAATGGAGCGTCAGCGCCTGCAATTGGGCTTGCGCGAAGCCAAGCTGGCCAGCGCCCAGCAGCAGGGCAGGTGGCTTGAAGACCAGATCCTCAGCCTCGCCACGACCCAGACCGATCGTGGGCTGGTCATGACCCTGGGCGATGTGCTGTTTGATGCGGGCCATGCCGAGCTGAAGAATTCTGCGAGTCGCACCGTGCTCAAGGTCGTGCAGTTTCTGCAGATCAATCCGCGCCGGATCGTCAGAATCGAGGGTTATACCGACAGTACCGGTGATCGTCAGGAAAACCTCAAGCTGTCCCGTGATCGGGCACAGGCCGTTGCTGACGTGCTGATGGACCTTGGGATCGATGAAAAGCGAATCAAGGTCGAGGGTTACGGTCAGGAATTCCCGGTCAACGTGAACGCAACCGAACGTGGGCGGGCGCAGAATCGTCGCGTTGAAATCGTCTTTTCCGACGAGAAGGGTCAGCTTGGGGCGGCTCGTTAAGGCTGGGTTCTGGCTTTGCTCCATCCTGGGGGAAAGGATGACCTGAGTCGTGCGCTCGGCTTACGGAATCCGTAGTCTGTGCCAATTGTGACGCGGAGCGATGGGCGCTATCAATGTGGGATGATGATGTTGCCATGCTCCTGCGTGGTAACGCCGCTCAGGACGCTCCGCGTCCGCTCTCGAATGTGACTGGCTTGAGCGTGCGCTCATTAATTTTCCGCACCCCACGCATTCGCTGGCCCGTTCTCAAACTGTTCCAGTACACTTCATGACAATGGTCGGCCACCACCAATCTGTTTTATAAAAAAATGGCCGACCCTCATGAGGCTGTGGTCATGACCAATCTTTTGCTTTATCAGCGCATCGCTCAGCAACTGGCTGAAGACATTCGTCGCGGTGTTTATCAGCCTGGCGAACGTGTGCCGTCGGTGCGCAAGATGAGTTCGCAGCTCAACGTCAGTCATGCCACGGTCTTGCAGGCCTATGCGAACCTCGAAGATCAAGGTTTGATCCGGGCCAGGCCGCAGTCCGGCTATTACGTGCATCAGACGCCCGCGTTGACCGCCTCCACGCCCGATATAGCCCGTGTCGAGCGTCCGGGGCTGGTCACGCGCAGCAGCATCATTCAGCAGGTGCTCGAAGAGTCGCGCCGTGAGGGGGTCTTCGCGCTGGGTGCAGCCGTGCCCCATGTTGACTATCTGCCTGTCCGCGCTTTGCATCAGCAGCTCGCCAAGGTCACGCGTTTTCACAGTCCGCGGGCATTCAGTTACATGTTCAGCCCGGGTTTCGAGCCGTTGCGCAGGCAGGTGGCTATTCGAATGCGTGACGCGGGCGTGGTGGTCGATCCGTCTGAAGTGGTGATCACGCACGGTTGTGTCGATGCGCTGCAGATGGCATTACGCGTCCTGACTCGTCCCGGCGATCTGATTGCCGCCGAGTCGCCAGCCTACTACGGCCTGCTTCAACTGGCTGACTTGCTCGGCCTGAAAGTCATCGAGATTCCAAGTGATCCGGCCACCGGCATCAGCCTTGAGGCCTTGCAGCTCGCTGCCAATCAGTGGTCGATCAAGGCGCTGGTGCTGACCTCCCGGCTGAGCAATCCGCTGGGTGGCACCATGCCTGAAGAGCGGCAGAAGAATCTTCTGCGACTGGCTTCGGATTTCGACATTCAGGTCGTCGAAGATGATGTCTATGGCGAGTTGATGTTCGAGGTGGGGCGCACCAAGGCGCTCAAGGCCTTTGATCGACTGGGGCGGGTCATTTATTGCTCGAGTTTCTCCAAGACGTTGTCACCGGGCGTGCGCGTGGGCTGGATGATCGCCGGCAAGTACCAGGCCGAAATCCAGCGCCTGCAAACCTTCAGCACCCATTCGGCCTGCAGTGTGACGCAGATGGCAGTTGCCGCTTACCTTGAGAATGGCGGCTACGACCGGCACCTTAGGTTTATACGGCTGGAATACCGCAAGAATATGAGTGCCTACCAACTTGCGGTTCAGCAATCGTTTCCCGAAGGCACGCAGATGAGCAGGCCGGCGGGCGGTTTTATTCTTTGGGTCAGCCTGCCTGGGCGGGTCAATACTCAGGAACTGCATGTCCGGGCGCTGGAGCAGGGTATCAGTATTGCGCCGGGACTTATTTTCAGTAACACCGAGCAATTCAACCACTGTATTCGCCTGAACTGCGGAATGCCCTGGAACAGGGAAGCGGAGCGCGCGTTGATGACATTGGGGATGTTGGCCAGACAGTTGTGTCAGGAAGTGTCGCCAGCCTACTGAACACTTGCTGTTTTTCGTCAATTGTTCGGAACTCTTGGCTTGTCATGTATGCCTCAAAGGCACAGCATGTAGCTCTTTCGGCTTTGCCACTGTCTTGTCTGATCTTTTGCCTATGAATATGTTTCGCTGTCTGGGGCTTTGCGTGATCGTTTTACTGAGCGCGTGTGACGCTCGGGAAACGCCGGTGCCCAAACCAAAGACCGAAAGTAGCGCGCCTGCTGCGGCGCAGGCTCCAGTCGCTGCCGAGGCGCGTTCCACGGTCGATTCGCCACGCGAGTCTGTGGTCACCGATTCGGCATCCGAGAAGTCACCCGTGACGATGCACGAGTTGATGCCCAATATTCCGGTGAAGCCGGTGGTGGCTGGCAAGGAGTCTTCTCAGCCCGTGGCACCCCGTCCTATCCTCGAGGCAGCTGAAAAACCCCGGCCGACTGCGAAAGCGGCGGCGACAAAGTCGACAGCGGCCAAACGTGAGGTGGCTGCCAGGACTGGCAAAGAGGTCAAGGCCAAGAATGTGCGTCTCAATCCGCCGAAGCTGGACCTCAGCCTGCCTCCCGAGATGGTCAAGGCGCTCGATCCGCCTGCCAATGTCATCACGGCCAAACGAAAGCCGATATTGCCGCAGATGTTCGGTGGCAAGGACTCGCCTTCGGACTCGGGGGCCTTCGAGTTGAATGGCCGACTGCTGTCCAATGAAATGCAGCTGCAGATGCGTAATGACAACCGTCGCGACGTCGAAGGTGCAGCGCTGGACTTCAAATTTCACCAGTAAGGCATCATCATCGTCCGGAACGCCGTTTTCAAACGGGCGTACTGATGAGTACTATCCTGTTTCTTTCAATCATTCAGCAAGGGTTCGGTTCATGGACTGCCGCTCTGGTTGCGGTGCCTGCTGCATTGCGCCTTCCATCACGTCTCCCATACCGGGCATGCCGAATGGCAAGCCGGCAGGGGAGCGCTGTCTGCATCTTTCCGTCGAGCTTCTTTGTGGGTTGTTCGGTAATCCCGAGCGGCCAGCGGTCTGCAGTCAGTTCAAGGCGGCGGAAGATGTGTGTGGTGTTGATCAGACTGACGCGATCCGTCTGATCGGCTGGTGGGAAAAAATGACCGCAGTCGCCTGAGCAAGCTGTTCTGCATGATGGTTTCGTCGGCATCTCAACAATAAGGAATAAGACAATGGGTCCGCTGTATCGCATGGCTGTCGCTTGTGGCTTGACTGTAATGCTTGTGGGGGCTGTTCAGGCTGAAGACTGGCAGGTCGCCAAGGACGAAGACGGTATCAAGGTTTCGCTCAGTGATGTGCCGGGCTCCAAGTACAAGGCGTATCGCGGGGTGGCGATCATCAATGCCAGCGTGAGCAAGTTGCGCGCGCTGCAGGAAGACGTGGCGGGTGCCTGTGCCTGGATCCATGAGTGCCAGTCACAGAAAGTGCTCAAGCATGAAGGCAACAAGGCCTGGACCTATACGCGTTTCAATACGCCCTGGCCTGTCACGCCGCGTGATTCGGTGCTGCTGATTACTACGCAGGAGGGTGCTGACGGCAGTCTGACTCGAAATATTCAGGAGCAGCCCGACTACATCCCTGAAGAGAAGGGTTATGTACGTGTGGCGGAGGTCGAAGGTTTCTGGAAGCTGGTGCCCAAAGGGCCCAACCAGACCGAGGTAACGTATCAGGTGCACACCGAGCCTGGCGGAAGTGTACCGTCCATGCTGGCCAACAAGTTCGTGGTCGACGCGCCTTTCAACACTCTGAAGGCGTTGCGGGAAAGGGCTGCGCAATAACGTCACGGTCTTGATGCGATAACTGAAAAGGGCTGCCATTGGCAGCCCTTTTTAGTTTTGCGGTACGGCTTACTTGCGGTCTTTGAGCTCGACAATGTCGCGCTGCACGTTGCCGGTGTACAGCTGGCGTGGGCGGCCGATCTTGTAAGGGCTCGAGAGCATTTCCTTCCAGTGCGAGATCCAGCCGACGGTCCGCGCCAGGGCGAAGATCACGGTGAACATGCTGGTTGGAATGCCGATGGCTTTCAGGATGATGCCCGAGTAGAAGTCGACGTTCGGGTACAGCGAGCGCTCGATGAAGTACGGGTCGGTCAGGGCGATCTCTTCGAGACGCATGGCCAGTTCGAGTTGAGGGTCGTTGGTGATGCCCAGTTCTTTCAGCACTTCATCGCAGGTCTGCTTCATCACGGTGGCGCGTGGGTCGCGGTTCTTGTAGACACGGTGACCGAAGCCCATGAGCTTGAACGGATCGTTCTTGTCCTTGGCCTTGGCGATGAAGGTGTCGATGTTCGAGACATCGCCGATTTCATCGAGCATGGTCAGTACAGCCTCGTTGGCGCCGCCGTGAGCGGGGCCCCAGAGTGCTGCAATGCCTGCGGCGATACAGGCGAACGGGTTGGCGCCCGAAGAGCCCGCCATGCGCACTGTGGACGTCGAGGCGTTCTGTTCGTGGTCGGCGTGGAGGATGAAGATCTTGTCCATCGCCTTGGCCAGCACCGGGCTGATCGGTTTGATCTCGCACGGGGTGTTGAACATCATGTGCAGGAAGTTTTCGGCGTAGCTGAGGTCATTGCGCGGATACATCATGGGCTGACCCATGGAGTACTTGTAGACCATGGCGGCCAGGGTCGGCATCTTGGCGACCAGGCGTACGGCGGAAATCTCGCGGTGCTGCGGATTATTGATGTCCAGCGAGTCGTGATAGAACGCTGAAAGGGCGCCGACCACGCCGCACATGACGGCCATCGGGTGGGCGTCGCGACGGAAGCCGTTGAAAAAGGTCTTGAGCTGTTCGTGGACCATCGTGTGGTTCTTGACCACGGCGACGAACTGGGCTTTCTGCTCGGCGGTCGGCAGTTCGCCGTTGAGCAGCAGGTAGCAGGTCTCCAGGTAGTCGGAGTGCTGGGCCAGTTGTTCGATAGGGTAGCCGCGGTGCAGCAGGATTCCGTTGTCACCATCGATGTAGGTGATCTTCGACTCGCAAGAGGCGGTCGACATGAAGCCAGGGTCGAATGTGAAGCGGCCGGTGGCGGTGAGACCGCGTACGTCGATCACGTCCGGACCCACTGTACCGGTCAGAATTGGCAGCTCGACGGGGGCAGCGCCCTCGATGATCAACTGCGCTTTTTTGTCAGCCATGTGGCCTCCTATTTATGCTTCAAATCATCAGACAGGCCCCCCACGCAGGGCCCGCATCACTATAGTGAGATAAATTCTAAAGTCAATTTGGCTAAAGTCGCGTTCCAGAAGGCCTTCCTGCATATTTTTCAAGGCCCGTTTCCTGCCGTTTACGCCTTTTACGTGACGAGCGCAATCCGCTATTGGCGGTAAGTCTGTGCGTTGTCATTAGTAACCTAACTGTCTATACTCGGCGTCCGACCGCCGGGGGCTTTTGGGCCTGTTCGAAGGGGGTCGTCACTTCCTGGGTGGTGGGTACCTGACCAGTGCACTTCCCAACAACTTGCCCTGATTGTTAGGGGCTCTTCAGTGTGAAAAAAGCCGTGAATAGCCAACGACCTGTAAATCTAGACCTAAGGACCATCAAGCTCCCAGTCACTGCTTACACGTCCATCCTTCACCGTATCTCCGGTGTCATCCTCTTTGTCGGTATTGCAATCATGCTGTACGCAATGGACAAGTCGCTGGCATCCGAAGAGGGCTTCGGTGAAGTAAAAGCGTGTCTGACCAGCCCGCTGGCCAAGCTTGTCATCTGGGGGCTGCTGTCTGCCCTGCTGTATCACCTGGTGGCCGGTATCCGTCACCTGATCATGGACACGGGAGTGGGCGAGACGCTGGAAGGCGGCAAGCTGGGCTCCAAAATCGTTATCGCGGTTTCCGTGGTACTGATTCTTCTGGCAGGAGTATGGATATGGTAACCAACGTCACCAACCTTTCACGTTCGGGCCTCTATGACTGGATGGCGCAGCGTGTTTCTGCGGTCGTGCTCGCGGCTTATTTCATCTTCCTGATCGGATACATGGTCTTTCACCCGGGTCTGAGCTACGCCCAATGGCATGATCTGTTCGCGAACAACTGGATGCGCATCTTCAGTCTGCTGGCCCTCGTTGCCCTTGGCGCTCACGCCTGGGTCGGCATGTGGACCATCGCGACCGACTACCTGACGCCGATGGCGCTGGGCAAGTCCGCGACTGCAGTCCGTTTCCTGTTCCAGGCGGTATGCGGCGTTCTGATGTTCGCCTACTTCGTCTGGGGCGTGCAGATTCTTTGGGGTATCTGATCCATGGCTAACACAAATACGCTTTCTTTCGACGCCATCATCATTGGTGGTGGCGGTGCTGGCATGCGCGCTGCGCTGCAGCTCGCCCAGGGTGGTCACAAGACTGCCGTGGTCACCAAGGTCTTCCCGACCCGCTCGCACACTGTATCCGCACAGGGTGGCATCACCTGCGCAATCGCTTCGGCCGACCCGAACGATGACTGGCGCTGGCACATGTACGATACCGTCAAGGGTTCCGACTACATCGGTGACCAGGACGCTATCGAGTACATGTGTTCCGTAGGTCCGGAAGCGGTCTTCGAGCTCGAGCACATGGGCCTGCCGTTTTCCCGTACCGAACAGGGCCGTATCTACCAGCGTCCGTTCGGTGGCCAGTCCAAGGACTTCGGCAAGGGCGGTCAGGCTGCACGTACCTGCGCCGCGGCCGACCGTACCGGTCACGCACTGTTGCACACCCTGTATCAGGCCAACCTGAAGGCCGGCACCGTATTCCTGAACGAATACTACGCAGTGGATCTGGTGAAGAACCAGGACGGCGCGTTCGTCGGTATCATCGCCATCTGCATCGAAACCGGTGAAACCTCTTACATTCGTGCCAACGCGACTGTACTGGCAACCGGCGGTGCAGGCCGTATCTACTCGTCGACCACCAACGCTCTGATCAACACGGGCGACGGTATCGGCATGGCGCTGCGCGCCGGTGTGCCGGTTCAGGACATCGAGATGTGGCAGTTCCACCCGACCGGCATTGCTGGCGCAGGTGTACTGGTTACCGAAGGTTGCCGTGGTGAAGGCGGCTACCTGATCAACAAGCATGGCGAGCGTTTCATGGAGCGTTATGCTCCGAACGCGAAAGACCTTGCCGGTCGTGACGTCGTTGCGCGTTCCATGGTCAAGGAAATCATTGCCGGTAACGGCTGTGGTCCTGACGGCGACCACGTGATGCTCAAGCTTGATCACCTGGGTGAGGAAGTGCTGCACAGCCGCCTGCCAGGCATCATGGAGCTGTCCAAGACCTTCGCACACGTTGACCCGGCTTCCGCGCCTATCCCTGTCGTACCGACCTGCCACTACATGATGGGCGGCGTTGCCACCAACATTCATGGTCAGGCGATCACTCAGGACGCCGCTGGAACGGATCAGATCATTCCGGGTCTGTTCGCTGTAGGTGAAGTGGCTTGTGTATCGGTTCACGGTGCCAACCGTCTGGGCGGCAACTCGTTGCTCGACCTGGTGGTGTTCGGTCGTGCTGCGGGTATCCACCTGGAGCAGGCCCTGCGTGAAGGCGTTGATTACGCCCGTGCGTCCCAGTCCGACATCGACGCCGCTCTGGCGCGTCTTGCCGGCCTGAACGAGCGCACCGAAGGCGAAGACGTTGCCTCGCTGCGTAAAGAGTTGCAAAGCTGCATGCAGAACTACTTCGGTGTATTCCGTACCGGCGAATACATGCAGAAGGGTATTGCCCAGTTGGCCGACCTGCGTGGTCGTATCGCCAACGTCAAGATCAACGACAAGAGCCAGGCGTTCAACACTGCCCGTATCGAAGCGCTTGAACTGCAAAACCTGCTGGAAGTCGCAGAAGCTACCGCGATTGCCGCAGAGCATCGTAAAGAGTCCCGCGGCGCTCACGCCCGTGAAGACTTTGAAGATCGCGATGACGAGAACTGGTTGTGCCACACCCTGTACTTCCCGGGTGACAAGCGCGTAACCAAGCGTGCCGTGAACTTCTCGCCGAAAACTGTTCCGACTTTTGAACCTAAGATTCGGACTTATTAAGGGGTGACCGATATGTTGCAAGTCAGTGTTTATCGTTACAACCCTGAGCAGGACGCTGCGCCGTTCATGCAGGAGTTTCAGGTCGATACCGGTGGTAAGGACCTGATGGTGCTGGACGTGCTGGCCCTGGTCAAAGAACAGGATCAAGGTTTTTCGTATCGCCGCTCGTGCCGTGAAGGCGTCTGCGGTTCCGACGGCATGAACATGAACGGCAAGAACGGCCTGGCCTGCATCACGCCAGTGTCTGCCGTGGTTGCCAAGGGCAAGCTGATCGTGCGTCCGCTGCCGGGTCTGCCGGTCATTCGTGACCTGGTCGTCGATATGAGCATCTTCTACAAGCAGTACGAGAAGGTGAAGCCATTCCTGCAGAACGACACGCCGGCTCCGGCCATCGAACGTCTGCAGACTCCGGAAGAGCGCGAAAAGCTCGATGGCCTGTACGAGTGCATTCTGTGCGCCTGCTGCTCGACATCCTGCCCGTCCTTCTGGTGGAACCCCGACAAGTTCCTGGGCCCGGCCGCACTGCTGCAAGCCTACCGTTTCCTGGCTGACAGCCGCGACACCCGGACCAATGAGCGTCTGGCTTCACTGGACGATCCGTTCAGCGTGTTCCGCTGCCGCGGGATCATGAACTGCGTCAACGTTTGTCCGAAAGGCCTTAACCCAACCAAGGCTATCGGTCACGTACGCAACATGCTTCTGCAGAACGGCGTCTGATTCAACGTTTTACCTGTAACACCGTTGCACTGAAATGGCCGCGGCGCAGGCTTCAACCGGCGCCGTGGTTTTAACCTGAGCAGTAGCTCGCAAGGCTGCGGCTCTTATTTTGAAGAAATGAGACCAGCAGGGGCATCCGGGCTGGTACCCGGACTATCTGCGTGATTCCCTGGTGACTTGATACAGTCGCTGCACACGACTATTTCAGGATTGCTCTGGTGTCTTCGCCGGTGGTGTCCCCTTACCGAGGGTGACCAAGCATGCAAGAAAGCGTGATGCAGCGCATGTGGAACAGTGCCCACCTATCCGGTGGTAACGCTGCCTATGTGGAAGAGCTCTATGAGCTTTACCTGCACGACCCTAACGCTGTGCCAGAAGAATGGCGCACCTACTTTCAGAAGTTGCCAGCTGATGGCAGCTCTGCCACTGATGTATCGCATTCGACCATTCGCGATCATTTCGTGTTGCTGGCCAAAAACCAGCGCCGCGCTCAACCGGTGTCCGCCGGCAGTGTGAGCAGCGAGCACGAGAAGAAGCAGGTTGAAGTACTGCGACTGATCCAGGCTTATCGTATGCGTGGCCACCAGGCTGCCCAGCTCGATCCGCTGGGTCTGTGGCAGCGTCCTGCACCCGCCGATCTGTCGATCAATCACTACGGCTTGACCAATGCCGATCTGGATACGACTTTCCGCGCCGGCGACTTGTTCATCGGCAAAGAGGAAGCGAGCCTACGCGAAATCCACGAAGCGTTGCAGCAGACATATTGTCGCACCATCGGCTCCGAGTTCACGCACATCGTGGATTCCGAGCAGCGCAACTGGTTCATGCAGCGTCTGGAAAGCGTACGCGGTCGTCCTGCCTTTTCGGCTGACATCCAGAGCCATCTGCTCGAGCGCGTAACCGCTGCTGAAGGCCTTGAAAAATACCTGGGCACCAAATACCCGGGCACCAAGCGTTTCGGCCTGGAAGGTGGCGAAAGCCTGATTCCGATGCTCGACGAGCTGATCCAGCGTTCCGGCTCCTACGGTACCAAGGAAGTCGTGATCGGCATGGCCCACCGTGGCCGTCTGAACGTATTGGTCAACACCTTCGGCAAGAACCCGCGCGACCTGTTCGACGAGTTCGAAGGCAAGAAGAAAGTGGAGCTGGGTTCCGGTGACGTCAAGTATCACCAGGGCTTCTCTTCCAACGTCATGACCGCAGGCGGTGAAGTTCACCTCGCCATGGCATTCAACCCGTCCCACCTTGAGATCGTGTCTCCGGTGGTCGAGGGGTCGGTGCGCGCGCGTCAGGATCGTCGCAACGATCCGAACGGTGACAAGGTTCTGCCGATTTCCCTTCACGGCGACGCTGCCTTCGCAGGCCAGGGCGTTGTGATGGAAACCTTCCAGATGTCGCAGACCCGCGGCTTCAAGACGGGCGGCACGATCCATATCGTCATCAACAACCAGGTAGGCTTCACCATCAGCAACCCGTTGGACTCGCGTTCCACCGAGTACGCTACCGACGTTGCGAAGATGATTCAGGCACCGATTCTTCATGTGAATGGCGATGATCCTGAAGCCGTAATGTTCGTGACCCAGCTGGCGATCGACTACCGCATGCAGTTCAAGCGTGACATCGTCATCGACCTGGTCTGCTACCGTCGTCGCGGTCACAACGAAGCTGACGAGCCGAGCGGCACCCAGCCTCTGATGTACCAGCAGATCACCAAGCAGCGCACCACCCGCGAGTTGTATGCGGAGCGTCTGATCAAGACCGGCGTTCTCGACGAGGCTCGTGTTCAGGCCAAGGTCGACGACTATCGCAGCGCGCTGGACAACGGTCTGCACGTGGTAAAAAGCCTGGTCAAGGAGCCGAACAAGGAATTGTTCGTCGACTGGCGTCCGTATCTGGGCCACGCCTGGACTGCGCGTCACGACACGCGTTTCGACCTCAAGACCCTGCAGGAACTGTCCGCCAAACTGATGGAGCTGCCTGAAGGCTTCGTCGTGCAGCGTCAGGTCCAGAAAATCTACGAGGATCGCCAGAAGATGCAGGCCGGTGGCTTGCCGATCAACTGGGGCTATGCCGAAACCATGGCGTACGCCACGCTGGCGTTCGAAGGCCACCCGATCCGCATGACGGGTCAGGACATCGGTCGCGGTACGTTCTCGCACCGTCACGCCGTGTTGCACAACCAGAAGGATGCAGGCACCTACATTCCGCTGCAGAACCTGTACGCCGGTCAGCCTCGTTTTGACCTGTACGACTCGTTCCTGTCGGAAGAAGCGGTGCTGGCATTCGAGTACGGCTATTCGACCACCCAGCCCAACGCGCTGGTCATCTGGGAAGCCCAGTTCGGCGACTTCGCCAACGGTGCCCAGGTGGTTGTCGATCAGTTCATCACCAGCGGCGAGCACAAGTGGGGCCGTCTGTGCGGTCTGACCATGCTGTTGCCTCACGGTTATGAAGGGCAGGGCCCGGAGCACTCCTCCGCACGCCTTGAGCGCTACCTGCAATTATGTGCCGAGCACAACATTCAGGTATGTGTGCCGACCACGCCGGCCCAGATCTACCACTTGCTGCGCCGTCAGGTGATCCGCCCGCTGCGCAAGCCACTGATTGTGCTGACGCCCAAGTCGCTGTTGCGTCACAAGCTTGCGGTTTCGACGCTCGAAGAACTGGCCGAAGGCTCGTTCCAGACCGTGATCCCGGAAATCGATACCCTCGACCCGGCCAAGGTCACACGTCTGGTGCTGTGCAGCGGCAAGGTCTACTACGACCTGCTGGAAAAACGCCGTGCCGAAGGTCGTGAAGATATCGCCATCGTTCGTATCGAGCAGCTGTATCCGTTCCCGGAAGATGACCTGATGGAAACGATCGCGCCTTATACCAACCTGCAGCATGCAGTCTGGTGTCAGGAAGAGCCGATGAACCAGGGTGCCTGGTATAGCAGTCAGCATCATCTGCGTCGCAGTGTGGGCAACCACAAGCGCGAACTCGTTCTCGAGTATGCAGGTCGTGATGCTTCTGCCGCTCCAGCCTGTGGCTACGCTTCGATGCACGCCGAGCAGCAGGAAAAACTCCTGCAAGATGCCTTCACTGTTTAACGCCTTCGAGCATTAGAAACCGAATTAAGGAATTACAGATAATGGCTATCGAGATCAAAGCCCCCTCTTTCCCGGAATCCGTTGCCGACGGCACCATTTCCAAGTGGCACAAGCAACCGGGCGAAGCGGTAAAACGTGACGAGCTGCTGGTCGACATCGAGACTGACAAGGTTGTCCTCGAAGTTCTGGCCGAAGCCGACGGCGTGCTGGCATCGATCGTTAAAGGCGAGGGCGACACTGTCCTGTCCAATGAACTGATTGCAACCCTGGATGCCGGTGCAACTGCATCGGCTGCTCCAGCTGCTGCCGCTGCTCCTGCGGCATCGGCGCCTGCTGCATCTGCCGCTGACGATGAAGATCCGATTGCTGCACCGGCCGCACGCCAGTTGGCTGCAGAAAACGGTATCAACCTGGCCAGCGTCAAGGGCACCGGTAAAGACGGCCGTATCACCAAGGAAGACCTGGTCGCTGCGATTGAAGCGAAGAAATCCGCTCCAGCCGCCGCGCCTGCTGCCAAGCCTGCTGCCGCCGCCGCTCCTGTCGTTGCCGCTGGCGACCGCACCGAGAAGCGCGTGCCGATGACCCGTGTGCGTGCAACCGTGGCCAAGCGTCTGGTTGAAGCCCAGTCGAACATGGCCATGCTGACCACGTTCAACGAAGTGGACATGACTGAAGTCATGGCGCTGCGTTCGAAGTACAAGGACCTGTTCGAGAAGTCGCACAATGGCGTACGTCTGGGCTTCATGTCGTTCTTCGTCAAGGCGGCTACCGAAGCACTGAAGCGCTTCCCGGCTGTGAACGCGTCGATCGACGGTTCCGACATCGTTTACCACGGCTACGCTGACGTGGGTGTTGCGGTTTCCAGCGACCGTGGTCTGGTTGTACCGGTTCTGCGTAATGCCGAGCACATGAGCCTGGCTGAAATCGAAGGCGGCATCGCCACCTTCGGCAAGAAGGCGCGTGACGGCAAGCTGTCCATCGACGAGATGACTGGCGGCACGTTCACCATCACCAACGGTGGTACTTTCGGTTCGATGATGTCGACGCCGATCGTCAACCCGCCGCAGGCAGCCATCCTGGGTATGCACAACATTCTGCAGCGCCCCATGGCAGTCAACGGTCAGGTCGTGATCCGTCCAATGATGTATCTGGCACTGTCGTACGATCACCGTTTGATCGACGGTAAAGAAGCTGTAACCTTCCTCGTTACCATCAAGAACCTGCTGGAAGATCCAGCGCGTCTGCTGCTGGATATCTGATGAAGCGGCCACAGGTTGCACGTGTCGGGCTTGAGCAATCAGGTCGATGTGCAGCCTGAGGCTGGTGTGTTGCATCTTATGAATTGGTCGCAAGCCAGCGACGCCGCAAGGCAGAGCGGCTTGCAGCTTGCAGCTTGAAGCTCGCAGCTAAAAAGGAATCTTTTTATGTCCCAGAAATTCGACGTGGTAGTGATTGGCGCAGGCCCTGGCGGTTATGTTGCCGCCATCAAGGCTGCGCAACTTGGTCTCAAGACTGCCTGCATCGAGAAATACCAGGACAAGGAGGGCAAACTGGCCCTCGGCGGTACCTGCCTTAACGTGGGTTGCATTCCGTCCAAGGCGCTGCTGGACAGCTCCTGGAAGTTCTACGAAGCCAAGAATGGCTTTGCGGTCCACGGTATTTCGACCTCCGAAGTGAGCATGGACGTACCGGCCATGATCGGTCGCAAGTCCACCATCGTCAAAGGCCTGACCGGCGGCGTTGCCAGCCTGTTCAAGGCCAACGGCGTGACCACTCTGCAGGGCCACGGCAAACTGCTGGCCGGCAAGAAGGTCGAGCTGACCGGTGCTGACGGCACAGTCGAAATCATCGAAGCAGATCATGTGATCCTGGCTTCCGGTTCGCGTCCGATCGACATTCCGCCGGCTCCGGTCGACCAGAAAGTCATCGTCGACTCGACAGGTGCTCTGGAATTCCAACAGGTGCCAAAGCGCCTGGGCGTGATCGGCGCAGGCGTGATCGGTCTGGAACTGGGTTCCGTATGGGCGCGTCTTGGCGCTCAGGTAACCGTTCTGGAAGCACTGGAAAAATTCATTCCAGCAGCTGACGAAGCGGTTTCCAAGGAAGCGCTGAAGACCTTCACCAAGCAGGGTCTGGACATCAAGCTGGGCGCTCGCGTGACCGGCTCGAAAGTCAACGGCGAAGAAGTTGAAGTCACCTACACCGACGCTTCCGGCGAACAGAAGATCGTTTTTGACCGCCTGATCGTTGCCGTAGGCCGTCGTCCTGTGACGACTGATCTGCTGGCAGCCGACAGCGGCGTCGACATCGACGAGCGTGGTTTCATCTTCGTCGACGACCATTGCACCACCAGCGTTCCGGGCGTCTACGCGATCGGCGACGTGGTTCGTGGTCTGATGCTGGCGCACAAGGCGTCGGAAGAGGGCATCATGGTCGTCGAGCGCATCAAGGGTCACAAGGCCCAGATGAACTACGATCTGGTTCCTTCGGTCATTTACACCCACCCGGAAATTGCATGGGTCGGCAAGACCGAGCAGACCCTGAAGGCCGAAGGCGTTGAAGTCAACGTCGGCACCTTTCCGTTCGCAGCCAGCGGCCGTGCCATGGCAGCCAACGATACTGGCGGTTTCGTCAAGATCATCGCCGATGCCAAGACCGACCGCGTTCTGGGTGTCCACGTGATTGGCCCGAGCGCTGCCGAACTGGTACAGCAGGGTGCTATTGCAATGGAGTTCGGCACCAGCGCCGAAGACATCGGCATGATGGTCTTCTCGCACCCGACTCTGTCCGAAGCGCTGCACGAAGCGGCCCTGGCAGTGAATGGCGGCGCCATCCACATCCAGAACCGCAAGAAACGCTGAGACAACAAGAAACCACGACGCAGTGCCCGTCGTGAATCCTGCCAGCAGGAATCACCGCGGAATCTGCGTCGGACTCGACCTCTCAGGCGGCTTCAGGAAGGCCCGACGGCCTTTCCGGAGTCCACCCGGAGTAGCGGTCACAGGTGGTGCGGCACGCTGACGTGCAGCACCGAATGCGCAGTACCTAAACGAAGACGGTAATAAGCATGAATCTTCACGAGTATCAGGGTAAGCAGCTGTTCGCTGAATACGGCCTGCCAGTATCCAAAGGCTACGCAGTAGACACCCCCGAAGCAGCAGCAGAAGCCTGCGACAAGATCGGCGGAACCGAGTGGGTCGTCAAAGCCCAGGTTCACGCAGGTGGTCGCGGTAAAGCGGGCGGCGTAAAGCTGGTTCGCAGCAAGGAAGACGCTGCAGCGTTCGCACAGCAGTGGCTGGGCAAGCGTCTGGTGACTTACCAGACTGACGCCAATGGTCAGCCAGTGACCAAGATCCTGGTCGAATCGTGCACCGATATCGCCAAAGAGCTGTACCTGGGCGCTGTTGTAGACCGTTCCAGCCGTCGTATCGTGTTCATGGCTTCCACCGAAGGTGGTGTGGACATCGAGAAGATCGCTCACGACACTCCTGAAAAGATTCTCAAGGCCACGATCGATCCACTGGTTGGCGCTCAGCCGTTCCAGGGTCGCGATCTGGCATTCCAGCTGGGTCTGGAAGGCAAGCAGGTCACTCAGTTCGCCAAGATCTTCACCGGTCTGGCCAAACTGTTCCAGGACCACGATCTGGCCCTGCTGGAAGTGAACCCGCTGGTGATCAAGGCTGACGGCGACCTGCATTGCCTCGACGCCAAGATCAACATCGACGCCAACGCCATGTACCGCCAGCCAAAGCTGAAGGCTTTCCACGATCCATCGCAAGATGACCCGCGCGAAGCCCACGCTGCCAAGTTCGAACTGAACTACGTGGCACTGGAAGGCAACATCGGCTGCATGGTCAACGGTGCTGGCCTGGCCATGGGTACCATGGACATCGTCAACCTGCATGGCGGCAAGCCTGCAAACTTCCTTGACGTTGGCGGTGGCGCTACCAAGGAACGCGTTACCGAAGCGTTC